>ERZ794947.138-NODE-138-length-28802-cov-119.786204_pt1 | contig 28802 bp, 17 predicted proteins | sample MGYA00511908_ERZ794947 | MGnify/ENA primary metagenome ERZ794947 (study PRJEB30137, sample SAMN04331400) | food metagenome | isolation source: control ferment replicate 2c | study: EMG produced TPA metagenomics assembly of the Comparison of meta-barcoding and...
GCCAAAGTGAGAGGAAACGGATGCAGATAAGGATGGGGAAGAATAAAGGGAAGAAGAAATATAAGTCGACGAGGAAGTCGCATGAACAAAGGTTGAATGGACAGAGCTGTATGGCACTGTATTGGTGCTTGAAGTTGAAACAACAGTATCCGAAGCACTGCTAACTATAAAGTTTGTCGTGGAAATCGAAGATACTGCGAAAGTGTTAGATTCACGGCTTACACCTTGACTTGCCTCTGAAGATGTTTCGGCAGTGGAAGAAGTGGCCGGGCGATCGACAATCAGTTCTTGGTCAGGATAGTTGCCAGCACTTAAGTCATAATATGTGGAAAGCTCTACTTCACTCATACTAAAACTATCAATTGATGTAGTTTGCGTTATGCTAGAGGGCCGGGATACTCCAACAGCCACTCGGCTGCTCTCAGAGGTTTCAGTTGACGTTGTTTGGCTATAAGAAGATGAAAAGCTGGTAATGGGGGAGCTAGATGTCTTGTCTGCAGTCGACTCCCCTCCAGAATAGACGGTTGAACTTGAACTGTAACTTTCAGAGAGCTGGGATTTGCTCATGGCATATTCTTCTTCGACTGAATTTTCAAACGATACAGTGTTGGAAAAATCTGTTTGTGTTGATTCACTACTAAAGCCATCTATTGTTGAAGCTGCCGTTATGCTGGAGATTTGTGAAACTCTGGTTACCATTTGTGCAATTCTCGTTGTTTCACTGATACTGGAAGTTTGAGCCAATGTGCCTTCTTCTTTGGAAATTTGAGAATCTGTGGTTATTATTGGACTTATTTCCCTCGGTACCGCTGAACTATCGGATGTGGATATTATTACGCTACTTGAGGATTCCGAGGAGGTTGTATCGCTATCTGACTCCGCCACGGACTTCGGATTGTGACTAAGCGTTTGTGATATTTGTGATTCATCGCTATAGGACTGCAAAGGGGTGGGTACAATGCTACTACTTGGTGTCGCTATTTCCGTAGACTTTTTTACTGATGACATCGTGTCAGAAGTTTGCGTTGTCGTCGTCACACTAATATACTGGCTGGACGTACCAGTTTCTTGTTCATCCATTATTGTTGTGCTTCCACTTTCACCATATTGGCCAGCCATTGTGGTGGTTTCAGAGCTTGATGTTATTGCATTCTCTTTGTTGCTAGATCCGGTACTGGATATCGCGGATGTTGAATATGAGGGTGTGCTTTCTATTCCATTATTGTATGAAGTTGAATATATTGTATCGTTACTATAGGCCTCGATTGCATTTAACAATGACACCAGGAGTAAAATTTTTTTTATTTTCAATGAGACCATCTTTATACATTCTCTGTTTCTGACTGTTGACTGCGTCAGTTGAGGAAAAAGATATCGCAAAAATTTCAATAATGTGGGTGCGGAATCAGTTAGTTACTGGTTAAAGAATGATAATAAAATTGATGATATGGCAATTGATTATAAACGGAAAATGTTTACAAACAAAGTTAGTGCTCTAAGTTGTAAACTTTCTCTTGATTACAATGCAGGAAGCAGTACAGCGAAATATCCAAACGAATGAAATGACTACAGGTGCCTACGAGGGACACTGCTTTTAAATCGCTGTAACTACTGTCTTTGAATAAGCCCTCTAATTAACTAATCTAAATATTCCTAAATTAGTTAAAAAAATTTTCTGCAACCAAACGGGTCAGAAAGCGAAATATCTTTAGCGCGTTGTGGAAAAGAACAAACTGCTATTAATAGAAAGTCTAAGACTTTTGATAATAAGAAACGAATACTTGAGTGATAACGTTGTTACACCTTTTAAAGAAAAAAACAAAAGAAATTGACTGACAAATTTTGTTGCTACCAAATAAAAACATTAAAAAATAACGACAACTGCAGGACTCGAACCTGCGCGGGCAAAGCCCAAAAGATTTCTAATCTTTCGCCTTAACCACTCGGCCAAGTTGCCTTAATTTGTATTGTAATCTGGTCTTCAGAAGAGTAATGATAGTGTATAACTTTTTTATGATGTATAATATTACTTGCATTATTATTCTTCAGATTTGTTTTTAAACAGCGTTACTTTGTAACATGAGATTGTGCGTATCAAACCAATTCCTGCTTTAAACGCATCTAATTGATTAAGTCCCCTGAACAATCAGCTGAGGTCAGAGATCATGCTTCCAGCATTCATTATCACATGGATCTTATATATTATGAAGGTATGTAATATTCTGTGAGTCATGTCTACAAAAATAAATTATAACAAGTTGTTTCTTTTTTATAGACTTCCAAATCTCTATCAAGAAATCCTAGTATGAATATTGTACATAATGTTATCACTTTGATCAAAAGCGAAGTCTCAAAAGTCATCAGTCGGTATTTTCCGATCATAAGATATTAAAGGTACTTCGTTCTTCTTATCAACAAAACCTGGCGCCCGTGAATCATTTAGAAATTTTGGAAAAGCAATATTATCAGGACGTTTTAGTTGCTGAAGCCATATAATTGTCTATTTGGAATAGGTCATTTTTTTCTTGTAAAAAATGATAAGATGTTTTTGGAAGATGTAACTTGTTTCTTCTGAGGTGTGGCAGTATGTTGTGAGTTTGGTCTTTTCCGTGAAAACAACAATCTTTTTTCCCCGAAAGAAAGGTTTTTGGATGATTCTTCAGCACCATTTAAGCCTTCCGACAGTTTCAATGCTAAATGATAGTCTGCGTGCTCTTGAAGAGCCTTCTGGTCTGTAAAAGTCACCTGGTATTTACAACATTCCAACTTCGGAGTTTTCTCGTCAGCTTTCGAGCTGGTAGTTTTTTCCTCATCTTCCTTGCCTGCTGAGCTTTTGAAAGTATGGACCTGATTGCCAAACATATCTACAACAGTTTTTTGTAAATCTATAATATCGAAATTAGTAATTGTCATACTTAGTTTTGTTAAAGGGTAATAACTTTTGTTCTTTCCTTTAATATCAAGGTCCGTGACAAATTTTATGCCTACTTTTAGGAGTTCGTGACTCTGGAAATTGATGCCCTTGTACGCAACTGGACCTGATTTTCGATATACTTCGTAGGATTTTGTTTTTAAAGATATAGATACTGTTCTTGGTATTACGATCTTGTTATACTCCTGTTCCAGATCCTGAATCCTGGACGTAAGCTCAGCGCAGAAGACCTCAAGCCAAGAAATACAGTCCACGATGGAATTGCACGATTTTCCTCTAAGATTTTTGTTTGACATCATACTTTTTACAACAGGGCGAGAACTTAAGGGCAGACCGTACCGGCCTCTACTTAATTTAAACAACTTTTCTGCTAAATCTGCTGTTTTCAAAGGGTCGATATTGCTGGTTGAGCGATCATAATCAGATTGCTTAACTTTAGCATCTAAAAATTCCTTAAGCTGGCCAGCATTATCAGGCCACGTCTCTCTGATGTGTTTAATACTGTTTTCGTGGGGAAGATCCAATACGTCAATTAGTTCTTTGCCAAGAACGCCGCCTAAGGTCCAGAATGATGTAATTTCAAACTTTCCGCAATCTAAAAAATCTAATAAACAATCATTTTTCACAATTGTTTGGGCATCAGGTTTTTTGTAATTAGAAGCCAACTTGCAAACATTTTTGGTGCTAGACAAACCACACGAAGTAGTATAACCGAGAATATCTTTTATGCTATCTCTGATACCCTTGCATACCTGAGATCCTAGTGCAAGTATTACATCGTCCCAATCTGTGATCAGATCTCTGCCCTCTGGATTGAAAACATCGCCTTCAAACTTCAGAGACTTTATCTTTTCGGGTATAAGAGGTAGATGGGAATTTATATCATAGTTGCCCCCTATAAAAGCCTCACGAATATTGCTTAATGCATCTTTCAGTTTCAAGTCGCCTGTAAGCTCGTACTCATTATCAAACATTAGCATATTGAAACAAATCCGGCCCAAATCAAGAAATACTTCATCAATACTCGCCCTTTCGACTAGATCACATGCGCTTTTGAAAATCTTCAGCGCCTTGCGACTTTCCCTCCTATATGGTTCCAGTGATACTTTATGATCTTCCACACTTATCTGCTTTGCAGGATCCTGCACCCAAGATCCACATCCATCATGATATTGCCAAAAATCTTCTCCCTTTTTAAAAACGGCTGTATGGATCGGTATGAAGTTACTACATTTTTTTAGTGCTTCCTGAATCGTATCCATCCTTGATATACCATACTTTCTTGCTGCATAAGAGACTGCAATAATGGAATTCCACTGAACGCAGACTACCGGATCTTCTTTGCTTAAGCCACATCGCATCTGCTCAACCTGTGCAAAAAAGGCATTCATATCTATGTGGGCGATACATGCTAAGGAGGACTCGTATGCTTTACTGGGGGAACCAAGCTGAATCAACTCCTTCCAAGTAAATTTTGACATGCTTTGTCTTGTTTTATCAAAGCCGTTCAAAAATGAGCAGGCCTGCGCTAGAAGACTACAATAAGTGGTTTATACTTTTTTCGCCGCGATAAGGTATAATTATATAGGTACTTTAGTTAATCCGAAATTATAAGAATTGCCCAAAATTAAACTAATATTGTAAAATGGACTCGAAGTTTAAATTGAACTATTAATTTGAACCTATTTTCTTCTTCTTGAACATACAATAGGTATCCTATGATCGGCAGGATTAGGTAGCGTTTAATTTTATCCTTAGTACATTTTTAGAGTAATATTTTATATGGCAACCATGTTTAGATTGAAAGTTGCAACATCCTATCATGCCATTGATGTATGTAAACCTTTCAATTAGAAAAGAAGGCCATGTACATAATGTTTTTCAGGCAAATATATATTTAGTTAATGAAAATGGAATTAACGAAAGAGAAGTAAAAAAAATGAACATAAACCACATATAAAATAACAACTGATACACACTATCTTAGTTTATTATTTTAAAATATTCTCTACTCTAATACATAAGAATACGTAAAACTCAAAAGTTCCTTTTTGTATTTGCAGAAGGATTTTTAAATTGAATAATTTTAATCCGTCACCATAATAAGATATTTTATCCAGTTGCGGAGCCTGAACGGGGACAATAGCAACACTTCAATGCATTGGCTACATGCAAAGAAGGATAGCCTTTTTAGTTATGAGTGGTATCGTTGAAATAATTCTACAATAATACAAGCAAGTGAAAGATGGGTTTCAGGAAGCTTGGATGTCAAGACAAAAAATTTGCAAAGAGAAGGGTCAAATACTAGAAACCTGCCTGATATTTACGTCGATGAACAATTTGGCCCATTTCATAGATGGAAATATCTATTTCAACATGTAGACGGTTGATTGAACACAGCCGGACTACAATTTGCTGCAACAGTAAAAAAAAAGAATATAACGTGAAGTAAAATATTTTGGTTTATATGTTAGATTAAAGCCTTTTAAATTAAAAGTACAGAATAATATATGGAATGGATTTTTGATGTTATAAACAACCTTAGTTTTCTGGAATTTCAATTTCACCAGCGTTAATACCTTCAATGATGTCATGAGGGTTCTTGAAATCAACACGACAACCGACAGATTGAGCAGTACCCAAAATTTCCTTAGTAACGGAAGCCAAAGTTCTACCGAAGGATTTGTCTCTCATTTGTCTGGCAATTTCAATAATTTCATCCAATTGAATGTTACCACTGTGCTTGACGTTTTTGTCCTTCTTTCTGTCTCTTGGTGGTTCCTTCAAAGCAGTAATGACCAAAGAGGAAGCAGATGGAACAACAGAAGCAGCAGCTTGTCTGTTTTGGATTTTCAATTGGACAGTAACTTTGATACCTTTGAATTCCTTGGTGGCCTTGGCGATATCTTCACCAACCTTCTTTGGGGATAAACCCAATGGACCGATCTTTGGAGCCAAGGCGGCGGAAGCACCGACTTCACCACCGACAGCTCTCAAGTACAAGTACTTAACTTCATTTGGATCAAACTTTGGAGGCATATTGACTATTGATTTATCCTTCTATTGGGCACTTGGGGTTGCTTTAACGGGAAGTAAGTAAATAATTTAGGTACTGTTTTTATTCCATTTTCATACTAGTAATGTACCGCCAAAGAAGATACAACATTGAGAAAGATTAGCGGAAGCGTCGTCGAGCACCTGTCCTGGTGTGGCGACAAGCATTTTCTCGTAGAAGGAGCATTAACATTTTCTCGGCCTAGAGCCAGGGGGCTTAGGCGGAAACCTTCGGAAAGGGAAAAAAGCGGCTAGAGGGGACTGCCAGGCTGCTCGAACACAAAGCGAAGTAGACATATCATATTAGTATAAAGTCACGCAAACGGATCTCTGTTTACATTAGCATTGCTATCTAAGAGGATAATCTGGGTTATGCTTTATGGTCTATGAAGTACCTGTTTTATGATATTGTTTATTTCACTTCCTTAAACAAAATATCTGTATGTTATGAAAGCAAAATACACAACCCAAACATCCACAGTGCACGGATGTTTGAAGGAAAATTGCTACTTAATCAGTAATTGCAGAAGGCCGCACCAAAAAAGAACTTATGGTTTCGAAAATGATGCATGATTTTACATAGCTTATATCAAATATCTAGTTCTATTTCATCTGGATTAATCGAATATGAAGAGGTTGATTGGGTAAGAGTATGCGAGTTGGGAGCATGCGAGGTTGCTGCCGCCACGAAGTTAATGTTACCTTCCTCATGGCTAACGCTAGCTGAATCAATGAGCATGTTGGATTCCAACACCTTCTTCATCTTCAACATGTCTTTGTAAGTTTCCTTATCCCCATGTTTTAACTCAAAAATTTCAAAGCTATCCCATAATTCAGTATTTCTGGATGGAGGAAGAAGCTTTGCACCATAGGCAAGGATTTCACGTGCTCGAATAGTTTCTCCTATAGAGCTCTCGAAATCTGAAAATTTAATCACAAACTCAACAGCTTTAGAGTTTGGTAAAATTTGAATGCATTCTTGGTACAACTCTCTGGTTACTGATGGTCCCAAAGTAGACTCGGCCTTGGAAATACACATTCTCCACAGTTGCAGTCTACTTTCGAGGTGCGTGCTCACACTAACAGTACCTATTACAGCACCTCTACGTAATATCTCAATACTCTTGCTAATCAGACCACTTATCCTTTCTTCAAATACGCTATAAGCGATAAAAATTGTTTTACAGTCTATACCATTTGAACATAGATTCTTAAGTGCTTTCTCAAACAAAAATCTAATATGTTCAGGACTCAGTGATGACAATTGATGTGATGTCGCTACTTCTAGATACTCAATCCATAATTCGTATTGGATTTCGGGGGGAAACAGAGGGATTGTTTTCTCATACACCTGAAAACTTTCCATGACTTCGTAATGATTTTGTAAGAACAATGCAAAATTTTCTGCCATTGCTGGAGTGATCAATCTCAAATCAATAACAGTATTGTATGCCATTTTTGTCTTATTGAATATTTTATCGGAGGAATTTGCATCCTTTGGGCAGTAAGCCTCTAGATAATCAATGTATTTGGACCAAATACGTAATGAGTTGAATAGAACAGTTTGAGCAGGTATTTTTCTGTGTCCATTCTTATATTTTTCGAGGAGAATTTCTGGATTTGTTGGCACATGTAATGCATCTTCAAGGATAGAAAAAGCTCTTTCCACCCCTTCTTTATCTAATTCTCTATCAGCCCAGTTTAGGTAAATTTCTTCCAGATCTTCTATATAAGGATACGGTACCTTCAGAGATTGTGTCCACAATTCTCTAGCTGTACTAATTGCGTTTGATCTCCAATACAAATCCCCATACGAACACCAAAGCCTACCGAAAGAGCCAGGCGTACCAACTTTTCGGGGATCAATTTTCAGTATAGCTTCTGAATACACATTACACTTTTCCGCTGCTGACTTCTGCAAGGACACTCTTTTCACCCACGTTTCCACCAAGTTGGAATCTTGCCTTAGTGCGACATCGTTCAAATAGATATCATATAAGTTGATTAAAGATTCAAATGTCGCCATATGAGCTTGTAACTTTTCAGTCCAATCTTTTTGATTAAAGAATTTGCTGTCATTTTCCTTTAGCTTTCCCAGAATAAATTGGGAGCACTCTTGCTCAAATAGCAAATAGAAATTATAGATGCGATCAAAATCACTGTACCTAAGTGTTTGCTGTAAACTTTTCTTCAATAAATCACCACAACTGTCAAGCCTCCCGCGAGAGATATAATATTTGGCAAGTGATAGGATCAAAAAAAGCCATTTGTCGGGATATATGCCATTCATTTGCCTCATGAACTCCTCATATTGATTATCTAAACCTAGTTTTTCTAGGCTGGCCAAATAATTGAAATTTAATTCAAAAGGCAGTTCTGAACTAGGTAGATACTTCCCACTATTTTCATCTTGTGGCAAATACTTTTCATATACTGATTTGATGGTAATATTGTCTCTAGTTAATGCAAGAGTTGCCAGCGATTCATTTCGTTTTTGCTGAGGAGCCACTTTTAAGTATCTTTCTAAAATATGTGACGACCAAATATCACCTCTACTTCCGTTTTCACTAATTTCCTCGCTAATAAAACCTCCCTTCGTGAAACCCTTCACTAAAAGTACATTTATCAATTCAGCTTCATCAGTACTTTCTTCTTCATCTTCTTGAGTTGAATCCAGTTGCGTTAATGGTAAAACTTTTTCTTCCACAAATTTTATGACAGGATCCCAAACTTTCCGATGCATTTCTCTCTCCATTTTCATTAAAGATGAAGCTAAGGCATGCCTTATCATTGCCAAGTCATATTGTTCAATTGCCAATTCTAAATAAGACAAACATATCCTGTCACAATCTCGTACACAGCTTTTCAGGCACCTTTGAAAAAGCCAGAAAATACGTGAAGTTTCGACTACTTCCTTTGTTGATTCCCAGCGTATATAATCTTCCCATATACTTGTATCTGTTACAAATTGTGAACAAAATCTTTCATATAGCCACCTAATCTGTTTGTCAGTTCTTCCCTCCTCTTTCCAATACTCGATATATCTTTTCCATGTAAGTATGTTCTGCGGTGTCTTTTGTATTTCGTACTCAAAAGCCACATCTTCATCATTTCTTATGTTCTCATCGACGTTTGTTATTACTCCTTTCATTGCGATGTATGCTGACATAGGATATATGGACACAATAAGTTTTGCGGTACTGAAGGATAGTTGAGTCCAATATGGAGGCCTGATTATTTCCTTTTTTTCTATCTATTTCCTTTTGTATTATTTTGACTGAAAAGCTTGCCAGCGTCTTTACTAAAATCTTTCATATGTTCGGACCGCTATAGTAAACTGAAACTTGATATTCAATAATTATCAATCTTCGAAGCTAAAGAAATACAAAATCTTTATTCGAAAAAGTAAGTAACATAATCAACCGCTGATTAGCACAATATGAGGATACAGTCGCTTTTTGTTTTATTTAATGTTGCCATCATCGCATGGTCATATCCATATGAGCCTTTAAGGGTTTTACAAGTAGGAGAGAATGAGGTAATGGAGGTTCCCGAATCAGAAAAGCTAAACTTACGAAGAAGAGGTGTCAAATTCTTTGATGTGACCAAACACACTTCTTTCTTACCTTTCTTTAACAAGGAGGAAGAGCCAACAGTACCAACGTATAACTATCCTCCTGAGATATCGAACAAAGAAGTAGTGGATGATTCGATTAAGAATATAGACAAGGGCTCTATGCACAAGAACTTGGCAAAGTTTACAAGTTTTTACACCCGTTACTACAAGTCCGATCACGGCTTTGAATCTGCCGAGTGGTTAGCTGCAACTATCGCTAATATTACAAAAGATATTCCGCAAGATACGTTGACTATTGAACATTTTGATCACAAAGAATGGAAGCAATATTCAATTATAGTCCGTGTCACGGGATCTACTACGCCAGAAGATATTATAATAATTGGTTCTCATCAAGATTCTATCAATCTGCTACTGCCATCCATAATGGCAGCTCCAGGTGCGGACGACAATGGGTCAGGCACGGTGACTAATATGGAGGCTCTCAGATTATATACGGAAAATTTTTTGAAGAGAGGATTTAGACCTAACAACACTGTGGAATTTCACTTTTATTCCGCCGAAGAGGGGGGATTGTTGGGTTCTCTTGATGTTTTTACAGCTTATGCCAAACAGAAAAAGCATGTGAGAGCGATGCTTCAGCAAGACATGACGGGATATGTTTCTGATCCAGAAGATGAACATGTGGGGATTGTCACCGACTACACTACTCCCGCATTAACTGATTTTATAAAACTAATTATCAACTCTTATCTATCCATTCCTTACAGGGATACACAATGTGGCTATGCTTGTAGCGATCATGGGAGTGCCACCAGAAACGGATTTCCAGGCTCCTTCGTGATTGAAAGTGAGTTCAAAAAGACTAACAAGTATATTCACAGCACCATGGATACTTTGGACAGATTAAGTCTCGCTCATATGGCGGAACACACAAAAATTGTATTAGGGGTAATCATTGAACTCGGGTCATGGTCCGCTTGGTAAAAGTCAGTAATATGCATACATAACTAATGATGCCTTACCTTGGTGTTCTTTTGTAATATACCTAAACCGATATCACGCTAGTATTTATTTCCCGAATTTTTTTGGCGTATTTCGTCATCTGAAAATAACATAATCAATGAAAGAAATAGAGTCAGTTGCAAAAAGTGCAAGCCAGCGCTAACCGCTCCCGATTTAGTCGCAATATTGATGGCAAACAGTACCAAAAACTGGTTACCCATATAAATTGTTTGGCATTGTTATTATTGTTATAAATTATTATTGTTATTATTATAAATTATTATTAGTATTATACAAAGTTTTCAATTCTGCAACAAGTTGGGCCGCAAAATATGGAGAAAAGCGAAAGTAATTCTGAAGGACTTTATCTCCAAAATATATTAAATGTTCCCCCTCCGCAGCGATTTATTGTGCTCATAATACTTGCCCTTTGGATCTGGACATGGATATTAAAATTCTTCTTGCATAGTAATTTAGACGTATCCCAAGTCATACTCACGAGAGTACCGCACGATATACGTCCAGGTTATACTCTACAGCAATTGCATAGAACAGCTAGAAATTTTGCTTTGAAGATAACAAGGATTATTATACCGTTCCACTTTGCCACTGTGTTCCTTTTTGAGTTCATGAATATTATAGAAGGTCCACTCAAAAATATCATTCTCATCGTATATTTTCTACCATTGATCCAATGTGTCACTATATTTTGGTTTCTGTTGAAAGAGTGCCAGATAATAAAATATTGTACTAGGAGATGTTTGTTGATAGAATCCTCCCCCCGTTCCTTAAGGAATACCTACATTTTAATCTCTGACACGTTGACATCGTTTGCAAAACCATTGATAGACTTCACATTGTTTACCTCTCTAATTTTTAGAGAACCCTTCACACATTTTGATCTATCCGTAGCCCTTCTTCCTGTACTGGTAAGACTACTGCAGTGTTTGAGAGAATACCGTTTACTGCACGAAGCAACTTTACTATTCAATGCATTGAAATACAGTTGTAATCTTCCCATTCTTTTTTGCACCTGGAGATCAAGAGTGTATGAGGGATCCATCAACGAAGAAAGACTACACCACGTTCAAAGATGGTTTATGCTAATTAATTCTTCCTATACGTTATTTTGGGATGTAAGGATGGATTGGTCATTGGACTCGTTAACCTCTTTAAGATCCAGATCCAAAAGTGCCGTCACATTAAAGAAAAAAATGTATCATTCGGCGATTCTCGTTGACTTTTTGCTGAGGTTCTGGTGGCTATGGGTATATTTATCGCAGAATCTGAAATTAGTTGCCGCAGATAGCGACTACATTTTTTTCCAAGGCGAAATGCAGTATTTCGAAGTAATTAGAAGAGGCATATGGGTCGTTTTCAAATTGGACGCAGAGTATTATATTAAGTTTGCAAGCAAATAATTTGTTGGGCAAGCCATATAAAATCATGCAAATGCTGTAAATATTTGTTCTATTTTCCCCGTAGAATGGTTTATTCGATATATTACATATAATAAACGAAAAATACATATGCACAGTATATACTTTTCCAAAAAAAAATCAAACACTGTTTGAGCGTCAAGAAACCCCAGGCGGTGCCCGACGATAATGCGACTGCATTATCTCCTACGCTTGTTGTCGTTTGCCTTTCTTTGGTTTATTCTTCGTTCATTTTTGGTCAAATATCTGAACTTTTTTACTCTTGGCTTCTTCTTTTGTTTCTCATCCACGCCCAGAAACTTCGCGTATTTGGTGGCTCTATTTATGCTTTGTTTGAGTACTTTTTCTGCCTTTTCTAATTTGACATTATTTAGCTGGGCTAAATATTCAAAGTTATCATTGGGTTCCAATGTCTCCAATTCAACAGTAGTTGAGTCATCGTATATTTCCGTGATTGCTCCTTTCTTCAAAATAGGCTTTACGCTACTTTCATTATTGTCGTTATCGCCGTCATCTTTATCAGAATCAAACCCGTGCCAGGATTCATCAGATTCTACCTGCAAATCCTCCGTCTTATCATTTTTCGCATCCTCTATCTCAGCTTCCAAGTTTAAACTCTCTTTAAACGTCTTTAACTGTTCTTCCATCACCTCCTTACGTTCCTGCCGAATCTTCTGTCTTTCTTCAATTTTTCTAAGCCTTTCCTGCTCCTTAATAAACTCTTGTGCTTTCTTTTGTCTTTGAAGCTTTCTCTTGTGAAAGCCAGTCAGATAATCCAAACGAGAATCCTTGTCGAACGTCACCTCATCGGTACCGAATTTCTTTGATTGCTTTGTAGCATAGTTTTTGCCTCTTGTAAGGATTTGCCTATTGGTGTGAACAGCCATAGCAAAAATCGAAAACCTTTAATTCACCCCTCTTGATTCGAGCAGCTACCAGGAACTTGAATATTGCAACTCTCTATTTTTTATCTGCTATTATCTGCTGCTTTGCAGAATCGATCCTCATCACATTTGAAAAATTTCAAATGTGAAAAGTCCCTACTTACCCGTTCGCGGCTCATGAAATCGTGTCCTCTTCAATATAAGACAAGAGTATCAAACAAAGGATATAAGGCAAAATACAACAAATTACCAGTGAATTCCGCATTTCCAAGTCAAATCAAAAACTATTTTCGAGGAAATAATGGCAGGCCCAAGGAATGTGCGTACATTACATGGAAATGGAGGCCGTAATAATGATGTGATGGGCCCAAAAGAATTCTGGTTAAATATCCCCCCAATAACAAGAACTTTATTTACTCTAGCGATCGTTATGACGATCGTCGGCCGGTTGAATCTAATCAATCCGTGGTACTTTATTTATGTTTGGAATTTGACGTTCAAGAAGGTTCAGATATGGAGACTTCTTACTTCTTGTGTAATGCTTTCGTCTCGTGCCATGCCTGCGCTAATGGAACTATATAGTATTTATGACAGGTCCTCACAGTTGGAGCGAGGGCATTTTGGTCCCGGTTTGTCCAATAGACGAGGACCGATGGTAACAGTAGACTATGCCTACTACCTGTGCTTTTGTATACTAGCCATCACTACGGCCACTACAATCATTTATGGGTCCTACTACCCTGTTGTGCTCACCTCTGGGTTCATATCATGCATTACATATACTTGGTCGATCGACAATGCCAACGTGCAGATCATGTTTTATGGTTTGATTCCTGTTTGGGGGAAGTACTTCCCCTTAATTCAATTGTTTATCTCTTTCGTTTTTAATGAGGGTGATTTCGTAATCTCATTGATCGGTTTTACTACAGGGTACCTTTATACATGCTTAGATACCCATACACTGGGGCCAATATGGGGGATGATATCCAGAAAAGCTGATCCAACCTACGGAATCTCGCCCAATGGGAAATTCTCAACGCCATGGTGGTTTACTAGTCTATATGCTCGCATAACGGGTGCCCACAATGAAACTGCAACATTCAACAACAACTTTGCCAATGTGCCATCTTCGCAAAGAGAAACGAGAACTTTTAGTGGAAGAGGTCAACGATTGGGTACGGCCCCTGCAACATTGTCTCAAACCAGTGGCACAGATTCAGGCAGAGCTTCTGGAAGTCAATTAAGAAGTGGCCCATCGAATTTGAACCAATTTCAAGGCCGCGGCCAACGAGTAGGACAAACAAACAGCCCCTCCGACTCACAATAACAACTTTTATCTATTTCTATGTACTTTGCCATTCATTATATACATCAAGAGAGTCTGACATAGTATTTTCGTTGGCATAGCAACCGATTGATAATGAAACATCACTCAAGACGAATTGACAAATGGGCCACTATGGTAAAACAATTCTTTACATGATACCACCAGTATATAGAAAGGTTCTCGTGTTGATGAATTATATAAGAAAGTGAAAATCGATTTCAAGATAATTACTCTTTTTACCTCCTCTTTCATTGTGGTCACCGTTTTTGAACACAACATGCACCAAGATTTTCAAGAAGACGAGCATGAGTATCCAGACATCAGACGCAATCCGCTGCATGAGGTGACCATGACTTCCTACATACTGGGGATTCTTTTAGGTATATTTGTTGGTCTTTTTCCACAAATTAGATTCAAGAATTTTAACCTCTTTATTATTGCCCTGTCCTTATTCCATTTTTTGGAGTATTATATTACAGCTAAATACAATCCTCTTAAGGTACATTCAGAGTCCTTTCTTCTGAACAACGGCAAAAGTTACATGGCGGCACATTCCTTTGCTATTCTGGAATGCCTCGTAGAAAGCTTTCTTTTTCCTGATCTGAAAATTTTTAGCTACTCTCTAGCTACCAAGCTTTGTACAGTACTTGGATGTCTTCTAGTTATTCTGGGACAATATACCAGAACTATTGCTATGCATACTGCGGGACATTCCTTTTCTCATATTGTGAAGACCAAGAAGGAGTCCGATCATGTTTTAGTGAAAACTGGCGTTTACTCCTGGTCAAGACATCCAAGTTATCTTGGGTTCTTTTGGTGGGCAATTGGCACTCAGCTACTGCTTCTAAATCCCGTATCATTGGTTATTTTCATTTTTGTACTTTGGAAATTTTTCAGTGATAGAATTCGTGTGGAAGAAAAATATTTGATAGAGTTCTTTAGCGCGGAATACATAGAATACAAGAATAAGGTTGGTGTCGGAATACCTTTTATATAATAGTAATGATTGTGTTAGTTATGGACTGGATTTTTGTGTTATGTAAGATTTTATCTAATCTTGTGCATCTGTATTTGGTAGGTAATAAATGCTAGGGGAATGCAAACAGTGATATTGCCTTTGAGTATTGAAAAGAAGAAAATATTTCTTTTTCGAACGGAAAATTATAGAAAATGAAGGTCATATGCACAATTACAAAGAAAATATTTCATGAAAGAGCTGGACGGAACCGTCCAATTTTAGCCTCGTTTTTAACCACTGTTGTATTTCTTTCCATAATCTTGCGTTTTCCATGTACCCATTATGGGTGAAGTTGAGGATGTATTAGAAAGTTGTCTTTTTTGGGGCAGTACATTAGAGTAAGGCCTCCTTGGAATGAATGGATTTACAATGAGTCTGGACTTCTGCAACGGTATGGTTGCAGTGTTGGGAGGATTGGGGACACTGTTTTCATTGTTTATCAAAGGAAGCCCAGACTTGTTAGAGTTTGTACGAATTGGGACGTTCTGGGGCAACGTGGGAAGTACAGGCGTAGAATTTTGTCGCCCGACGTCATTCCTCGTGATTGCTTCTGTTGTTGGTAGAGAGTTATTCCTTTGATCAAGCCCATTATTCGACAAAATAGTTGCCCCACGCAATGTTGAATCAGGGAATCTTGTGGTATTCAAACGTGGATCATTAAATCTTGAGTTCACAGTGGAAGGAAAGGACATATCCATATTCTGTTCACGTGGTGGAAAAACTGAAGATTCTTGAGGCTGGACAAATGAATCTGATATCGATGCAGTATAACTGTTGGAATTTATGGGAGGCCTTATTGTTTTATCGGGAACAGTGGATCCCCTGGGATCTAATGAACTCATTCTTATTAAGGGAGGGGTACTGAGAGCGCTCGAACTTGCATTTGAAGCGGTGTTTCTTGGCGTTGGGGATGATACGCTAACATCTGGAGAGATTAAGTGGGATGAATTATCAACAGCAGTCACATTTAAAGGCGTTTTTCCCAGAATGTTCGGCAATTGTTTACCAATATAACTGGAACTGTTTCCGAGGTACTCAGGAATAACCCTGTTTGTCACCGGAGTAGTAGTTTCTGAAGCAACTATGTTATAACTTTTTGGATCCAGGGTTCTCGAGGGTGCACTTGAACCTTTTTCAGTTAGAATATCTGTATTAGTACTTTTAAGGTGATTGCTAGTTATTTCCGCCATAAGTCGATCATCATCATCGTCATCATTATCGTTCATTAAATTTTTAGTATGATTATGACTGGGAGTATTACTGCGACTACCATGATCATGTTTATTATTACTATTACTATCATTATTTTCGATACTATTATTATTATCATTATTATTATTATTGTTATTATTATTATTATTATTATTTTTATTATGACTATCATTATTTTTGATACTATTATTATTGTTATCATTACTATGCCTGTTGCTATCATCATGATTATTAGTAACATGAGGATTATTTCCATTTGGTTCGTCATCATCACTATCGAGATTTATGATAATCGGTTCACTTGGATGTGAAGAAGAACAATGATGATCCGATACTGAAGTACCTTTTTCTGGGCTTCTACTACCATCATTGCTGTCACTGTCGCTGTCATCATCGTCTTCCAATATGGCTGTCCACTTACCATCAGAAGTAAGTTCTACCTGTTCAACGTTTTTTTGACAGTTCTGTAAAATGTCATCAACAAATTCGGAAATTGCTAAATTTTCCAAAGCTATATCAATTTGACATACTGGGCATTGCCACGTAGGAATTTGTAGTTGGGAGTGTAGGAACCATAATGCATCAAAACATTGCAGATGCTTACAATTTATTGATTTTGAAGGGTATTTCATTCTTGTGTACGAAATTGGACATTGCAGACTCATGATAGTAGATGTGGTAGTCAAGCCCATTTCTTCATCCTCCCGAAGTGTTTTTTTCAAGTAAAGTAACGTGGCTTGTTTAATAATTTTTGGATGCTGTAATACTTTTTCCAGGAGTTGCTCCGGAGTGATCATTTCTACAATGTACCCAAATAGCTTGTATTCCTTCGTGGTGAAGGCATATATCAGCTCCACATTGTTTTGTTGAGTATAAGGTTTGAGATGAGGCGTTAAATCCGCCGGCTTAGCTGTGCCCGGCTTACTCTTGAAACCTCTTATATTATCTTTGATTTGAACATTATTGCACCTTAATTCATTTGGGAATGGAAATTGGATGGGTTCATTACCTCGGGATCCTAATGGATTAATCATCCCAGAAAATAAGTATAGCCTGTGTTTGCTAGTCGGGTTACTTAATAGATTATAGTCTGCTTTGGACAATTTAAATTTCGCAGAGCACATACCTCTTCCGCCTGTGACTTCCACGTTCATCACTAATTCAGGGATTAGCCTTTGTATTTTGTAAAATGGAGACTCTTTAAAATGAATTGTCGGTACAGCAAAAGATGATGAAGAAGAAGAGGCATCTGGATTTGTAGGTGGTGGTGCACGAGATGTGGAAGATGTGGTAGACGTTTTCCGCCGTTGAGTGGGAGACTGCCTAATAACGGAAGGTGATTGCTGCTGCACCGTGGGAGGCCCCTCCATAGAACGTACTGTGATAGCACTCAATGGGGTACCCTTTCTTAAAGCGTTCCAAAGATCTTTATAAACAGGCAAAGGTTCATTCTTTCTGATCCGTTCTATCAGAAATTTAACGGCTTGAACTCTATAAGGATCAGACTTGCCTACTACTAAAGCGTTCTGCAAGAAATTCCTGATAAGGTCCTGTAGAACGGCCTTGCGACCGGAAACCGGGAAAGATACAGACCTGCAAATATCCTTCAATTCGGACACTTTCAGCAGTTCCATCAGAGTGATGGTTTCCTCCACCTCGTTTCTTAGTTCATTAGTCGGTTCCCTATCAGGCCCAGGCGTTTCATCTTCCCAGTAATCCTCTAAATTTATCATTGAAACAGAATGTATATGGAACACTCAACTGTTTGAGTTGGAGTCTTCTTTTCTTGTGAAATATGGATGAACTCCACTTCATTCTTTCATATTCATATTAAAGATGATACACTTTTCAACTTACTATCTGGTGCGGTGAATGGGTGTATACATTGACTACAGCTCAGGTGACATCTAGGGGCCGTTTAGTGTAAGAATATAAAGTACAATCCAAAAAGGAAAATTATACTTGTTTAAGAAAAGAGGAACCTTCTGCTCGCTCTAAAATGGTAGTTCTAGTGATAGTTTAAAAATGCATTTTCCTTCCGACTTCGAAGATAGATTTCAGCATAAAGACTAAAAGCGTCAGCAAGGATTCGAATGAGTGACTCGTTGCTAGTGACTCTGACCTGTTTTTTATTCCAGCAAGAGGAAAGTTATATAGAGTAGTTTATGAAGAGAAGACACTTCTAAAGTTGAATAACGCTCCTAGCCTCAAGGTTGATGATTTAACTTGCAGCAAGCGCAGGTGAGAGCCAACACACATCAATAATCTTTCCAAAAGCTATGGCCAGAATTGTCGTATTAATTTCGGGCTCAGGTTCCAACTTGCAAGCCTTGATCGATGCCCAAAAGCAGGGCCAATTAGGCGAGGATGCTCATATTGTCTCTGTCATATCTTCCAGCAAGAAGGCATACGGGTTAACTAGGGCAGCGGACAATAATATCCCCACAAAGGTTTGTTCGCTATACCCATATACAAAGGGTATTGCGAAGGAGGACAAAGCCGCAAGGGCCAAGGCAAGATCCCAGTTTGAGAACGACCTCGCAAAACTAGTGCTCGAGGAAAAGCCTGACGTTATCATCTGCGCGGGCTGGTTATTGATCCTTGGATCTACTTTCTTGAGCCAACTGCAATCTGTGCCGATATTAAATCTGCATCCAGCGCTACCAGGTTGTTTCGATGGTACCACACACGCAATTGAAATGGCATGGCGCAAATGTCAGGACGAGAACAAGCCTCTGACGGCCGGATGCATGGTGCACTATGTCATCGAGGAGGTCGACAAGGGTGAGCCATTGGTGGTAAAAAAGCTAGAAATCATACCTGGCGAAGAAACACTAGAGCAGTACGAGCAAAGGGTACACGATGCTGAGCACATCGCGATTGTAGAAGCTACATATAAGGTTTTACAGCAGCTTCACAAATAAGAATAGTTCCCATATTTATACTTTTATATTTGGCATTCTTCAAAGTGAGGCGCGAAACATCTCGCGTCGTAAATCATGATCATGGATTGTGACAAAACGATCTTAAAGGTTTCGAATAAAATGTGTGTAAATACGTATACTTATATATGAATGTGCATGTGTAAACGCTTAATCGTGTTATTGCAAAACTAAAATCAGGCCAGATTGTAGTTTAAACGGTTCTAGTATAACTGGTTTAAGGTGCGGCTCACAACCTGTTACAGGGAGACAAAAACCATGAATATTCTTAAGCATTTCCCAAGCTATGTTGGCCCATCTAAGATTAGGACCTTAGTGATACCAATTGGCCATTGGACGCGAAAAGAGTTTAATAATGCGGTACAGAAACTTTCTGAATTCAACGAAATTCATCTGTCTGATGTAACCCCCATTGACAGCCCTATCTTCACACCGCAAGGCTTTCCACATGGGAAGTTATTTTTCGACTTCTTGACCATAGATCATGACGATGCATTGGAGTTGTTTCTGTATGATTTTGAGCCATTTCGGAAAACATTTGTCATTATTGGGCTGGTAAACGATTACAGTGACCCCTTGACCAATTTGAATTTCATGAAGGAGAAGTATCCAACTTTGATTTCACCGAATTTGGTGTACGCTTCATCTACACCCACTAAAGAGCTTGAGCAAACCATAGATACGATGGAAAATGTATTCGCATCTTCTCCAGATATGCAGAAAAACATAGAAACGATTATGTGCGACATAGCAAGGAACTTTTTAACCGCATTGAACAGCTATTACTCTTCCTATAAACATGTTACTTTGAGGTCGCCGGGTGCGATTGGTGGGAATGCGGTATTGAAAACAACTCTAATAAGACAGAACAGTTACACATCTTCGTCATCCAGCACACCCATGTCAGCGGTACAATCTTCCGTCTCAAGTTCATCGAAGGCAGGCTCAGTTACTACTGCTTCTAAGAGGTTATCTTCCTTTGAGATGACTACCAATAGTTTAAAGAGATCCGCTTCTCTAAAGCTAGCTACCACGCTTTCCACATCTGAGAATAGGTCTCAACAAAAATCATTGGGCAGACAAATGAAAATTTTGGGCAATTTCCAATTGCTGGCAGGAAGGTACGTTGATGCGTTGAACAGCTTTGTTGATGCGATCACAACTTTGTACAAAGTGCGTGACTACTTATGGTTGGGTTCTGCTCTTGACGGTATTTCGATCTGCTTTTTACTTCTATCTTATCTCGGTTTGTCATACCAGATTCCACAAATTGTGAGTCTCATTTGTCCTGTGGAGAAGCTCAATTTTGAATCTAGCTCAACGGGGATTTCGCCTGTAGATTCCAATAGTAAAGCCACAGCAAGCACGACGGCGTCAAGCACACCAAGGAACAGCATATCTATAGCTGCTATGCAGTCACCTAGAAATTCCATTATGTCTTTATCTGCCCCAGCATTAAATATTGATGTAGAAAACATCAACCTCCCGTTATTAATTAAATGCATATCTGACAAAGTCTTGTATTATTATGATTTAAGTTTGATGCACAATAGTGAATATGCTCCGCAAGTGGTTTATTGCGAGTTTTTACTGAAGACTTTAACTTTCATGACATCGTGTTATAAGAGTTCAGAGTTTTCAAAGGACGTTCTGGACAATATTGTGAAAAACCAACACAGGGCCTTGTCAGATATCCCTAATAGTCCGATGTTCCCAAGGTTTGAAGTTTATTTCTATAGCAATAAATTGTTCGAATTACAATTGAAGGAAATGCAAGTTGAGGCTCAAATTAAAATATACTCTACTATGGCGGAAGTTTATCGCCTTTTGGGATACAAAAGAAAGCAATTATTCGTGTTAAGATTGCTGATGGTTGCTCTTTTGGCGACTCCGAATAAGATAGCATGGCATCCTGACTACAGGACCTTGATAGATACCATCATAGAACTCCTCAACATCAATGAAAGCGAGGCCAAAATCAATGTAGATGATCCGTCTCAATCTACTTGGTTGATCCTACAGAAAAAGATTCTACAACTATGCATTAAAGTTTCAAGAAAAATCAATGACTTCGAATATGTCGCTAAATTTAGCTCGATACTAATTACGAAATATACGCATCTGTCAAATCAGTCGGAACAAGATGCCTTGTTTAAAGAATATATTCAACCATCAATTACCAACGAGTCTATCACAAGTTATTGGGATCCCTTCATTCTGAGGGAAGTTGTTATAAATAGAATATTGGATAGTGACCCCACTTCAAACGAAATCCCATTAGAGTCAGATGTTAGCAGCCTTGAAAGCCTAGAAAATAGGCAAAAGACACAGGATATTAATCCGCAGGAAGTTTTCAACCCTTTCAAACGGGTTCAACCAACTTCTTTTGTTTCTAATAACAGCACCAAAGTTCCTATTTTAGTATTTTTAGTTGGCGATAAGGCTGAATTCACCTGCAGGGTTCAAAATCCTTTCAAATTTGATTTTACGATCAATGATATTCAACTAGATGAGGAAATATCTGAATTTTGTGAGATTGATAGAAAAGCTGTAAGTTATTCAGGGCCATATAATGTTAAAGCCGAGTCAATAAGATCCATCACATTGCCTTTGATTATTAAAAAGCCAACATACAAAAAAATCTACGAGATTTCATGCCTAAAAATCTCTATCCTAAAACTACCGCTTCAGAAATTCGATATTATAAACGATTCTAGAAGATCGAATCCTGTTGAAGAAGAGGCAGAATACAGTAAATGTATATACGGAAAATTAAAAATTAAAATCCTGCCTGAACAACCACAATTAGAACTATTGAGTACTTCCAAGATGACAAGAAACTCATGGATGATGCTGGATGGTACCAAAACTGATTTTCATATAACGGTGAGAAATAAATCACTGAGCTGTGCAATAAATCATATTAAGATCATACCAATGAATAATATTGAGCAAATGTTGAAACCTGATTATTGGAAAAAAATGCCACCAGATGACTTGTACATCATGGAAAAACAGCTAGATTGGCTCTCTAAGTCTTGTGTACGTATTATTAAATTACCAACGGTAATCAAGCCAAATGAAACCATCACATTTGATTTGGAATTAGATAATACTGCTGTTCCATTTAATTTCACCGGATTTGACTTATTGATCGAATACGGTATGAGCGCTACTGATGAATCCTGCATTTATTTAAAAAAGTTATCAATACCATATGAAGTAACATTGAGAAGAACAATTGAAGTACCAAGTATGGACATCATACCGCTAAATGAACTCTTCAGCTCGCAAGTTGAAAATGTTGATTGGATTGAGTATGTAATGAGCAAAATACGTGCAGAATCTAACCTCCACTCTAGAGATTTTATATTGTTATTATTAGACTTCAGAAATTCTTGGATTGACGGAATAAAATTGAATGTTCAATTTGAAGATTTCACTAGTAATGAGTATCATGTAGAGGCAAGCCATACCTCGAGAATTATTGTTCCTATTAAAAAAATTGATTACAAAAAGTATAATTTTGAGAATACACCTATACCAAGAATCTATCCAGGCCGACAATTTATTCAAAGTGGTTTAAACGAAGAACAGACTATAGAAATGAGACAAAAATTTTGGTGTCGCGAACATATCATTTCAAAGCTTAAATGTAACTGGAAATTAACCACAGACCAATCTGTAACAGGTTCGGTGGATTTCAATAAGTTCATAGAAAAGTTTGATCACAAGATGGTCTACACGATATACCCCGGGAGATTATTTTACGGAGTGCAGCTATTGCTTGATGAGCCAAAAGTCAAAGTAGGGGAAATAATAAACTTGAAGATAATAACAGAGCCGACTAGTACATGTAGAAGAAAACAAAATTCTACTGTAAATTTTTTGGACATCGTGATTTTCGACAGCAAGACATCAAAAATATTACCAAGATCGAACAGACGAATTTTGTATAATGGTTCGTTAACTAAACCAATCAGTACAACCAAAGTTTCTGAAATTAACTTAGAAATTATTCCAATTGAAAAAGGCCGGTACGAGTTTAGCGTTTGCATCTCCAAATCAAACAACCAAGATGGAATTATCCAGTTCGACTCTGAAAACGTTATCTTGTCTGTTATTTAGTGTTAAATGCATTTCTATAAACTACTATATAGAATATAGATAATATAAAACGAAAAGAGCCTGATGTTGAAAGTTATGTTTCCTCGAAAAGTAAACAATGATATGTTTAGCGTTCCTAAACTTTAGCTTAAAGAAATGGTGGTTAAAGTGAAAGTATGAAACAGTAGGTATTATTTTAATATAAATGAAAATTAAGTAATTTCTCCCCAGTAGAGAGAATAGAATATAATAAAAAGATAATATAACTAAAAAAAAGGAAAATAACGTCATCACTTCTTGGGTTTTTCGGAAATCTTACCGTTATTCTTGGGTACCCTGGATAACCAATACAAGAATGTTGCAGCGATATAATCAAAAGCAATATAGCAGATAAAAATACCGTAATTCCTCCATCTTCTGTAATAATGAGAACTGAAAGTGGCCAAAAAGGCATTGGTGGTGGATACCGCACAGAAACTACATATATCTGTTGCAGACGGGTCACTCAAGTAGCCTGTTCCGGCCAACTTGATATATGATGCCATATAGTCACCGCAGGTGGTTCCAGATGGTGGAGTAAATTTTACCATTTCATAATTTGAACACTTAACGTCCACATTAGCCACACCAAGGGCTAATAATGCATCGATCATATAAGTTAGGGGTGACACTCTATACATAAAGATCCAAAATCTTGGCATAGCCTTAGGGGTAGCCATAACACCACAGAAAGATAATGCCATCGTGAACAATAGCGTTCCCATATGTGCCGCTGTTTCAGCAACTTCATTGAAAGAAATCATTAACAAACCCATCGAACCAATGTAGACGTAGAAGGCAATAGAAAATAACCAAAACAAAGCACCTCTCTCATGGAGTTGACCAGCAGCTGAGGCGTTCGCATAAAATCCAACCGCGTAATAGTAAATACAATAAGCAATCGTACCCGCTAAAATATTCCATGGGATTTCAACAATGATTTGAGAGAGGAAAAACGCAAGCCACGAAAATGTTCTTGAAGGACGTTCTCTTGCCTCATACAAATCCCTTTGCTGCACGAAAGATGGTAGATACTGTTGTAGTATAGGATTGAAAATAACCGTATACATGAATATTGATAACATTTGGTTTTGTAGTCCCTGTAAACTTCTGTCAGCCTTGAAAAAAGTGAACCCAATAAAAACTTGGTTGAAAATAGTCAAAATAAATTTCGACCATAAATAATCTGGTGATCTCCAGTATTGTTGGAACAAACGAATGGTAACCATTTTAAATTGGTAGTATAAAGATGCAGCAAAAGGTTTATGTTCTTCTGCAGTTGGTTCTTTTGACCTGCCTGGTAAATTCTTTTCCATCCAATCCAATTCTTCCTGAACAGCTTTGTATTCATCTGAGTTTCTCCAGACTTCATTATAATCTTGCGTAGCGTGAGAACCAGGAGCGGCACCTACAACCTCTAACATCCATTCGGCAGGGTTTGCATCAGGTGGACATTTGTGAGCTCCTTTACTTTCAAAATAATCGATCATAGTTTTGCACCCTTCACCTAAATCGCCGAAATATACAGTTTGGCCCCCTTTCTGTAAAAATAATAATCTATCAAACTGCTGCATTAATATAGCAGAAGGTTGATGGATAGTACACAAAATTGCTTGACCGTGGGTAGCTAGTTTCCTCATAAGTTGGCAAGTGTCCCAAGCAGTTTGTGAATCCAGGCCTGAAGTTGGTTCATCCAAAAAAACCAAAAGTTTAGGCCTTGCCGCTAGTTCAACACCAATAGTAAGTCTTTTTCTTTGTTCGACATTTAGACCTTCACCTGCAACACCAACAACAGCATCTGAATATTGTTGCATTTCCAAAATTTTGATAACTTCTTCCACGTACCTATTTTTTTCTTCAATAGAAACTGACGAAGGCTGACGTAAACAAGCTGAAAATCTCAAAGATTCTCTTACTGTAGCCGTTTTCAAATGTAAATCCTGTTGTTGACAATAACCAATAGATCTAGGGAATGATTCGTCACGGAGACGACCATCGACAAAAATATTACCAGTAATAATACCCATGGTGACTCTTTCAGCCAAACAATCCAGTAAAGTTGTTTTACCTGCACCTGACGCCCCCATTAAGGCAGTCAAAGTGCCTGGTTTTACCCAACCATCTACGTTATTTAAGATACGTCTTTGACCTCCTTTTATAGGAACATCATAGCATAAATCACGCCAGTGGAAAATTGCTTCAGATTTGGAAAGTCCTAATCCGGCATTATCTGAAGAGCTATCCGATCCCTCAGAACTATCATCTAGTATTTTTTTTGCTGTTGTAGCGGAATCTGGAGAACTGCCTGCATTATTTTCAATATCTCCAGGCCTATGCTTTTCTTGTAATTTACCTTCCTTTTTCAATTGCTTGATCTTAGATCTTAGGAACACAACCATTTCACCCTTTTGTTTAGCACCTTCATTATACTCACAAAGAATTAGATAAACAAAGAAAAAGAAAACAACATATGCCATACCAATACCGAACCCACGCCACTTATGTTTGTGCTCATAATCGTAACTTTCCTTCAAGAAGTCATCACCCAACACATAGTCGTTACCTGGATAAGCACCAACTGCGGAACAGACGCGTTGAGTACCTGTGATGTTCTGATAAGCAGGGCCAGCAGGGATGTATTGGGCACAAGGGAATCTACGGTCATGGAATTCATTGATCATTAAAGATTCAAACAGGTAGGCTAGCGGGTTGATATACCAAATCCAAATGGACCAACCTAAAATCTTCGTTTTAGGGATGGCAAACCCTGTATACATAGAAATTGCCAATAATAACATTGAAGCGGGGACCATGGCCTCCTGTAATGTTTTGGTCAAGGAGCCCACGCATCTAAATAAATGGGATAAAGTGAATGTGGCAATGACATTAATTAAAAAATAAAAGAAAAAGACACCACCGTTTCTCCTGAAATCAACTAGGAAATAAAAGATGATGTTGAAGCAGACAGCAGTGATCAATTTTGGCGGCATTTCTGACAAAACAGACGCAAATGCGTCAGCGCTTGGATGATACAAGGAATAAGTTCTGTGTTTTTCAGTTATAGGTCTTGTTTCATACAAACTAAAGATTTCCAAAAGACACGAAAATGCATTAAATAAAATAGCAAAAAACATTGCAGCACCACGGAAATAGAAAGTGGAAGTATCGTTTTTCTTCATCACTTTATAAAACATAGAACCCAAGATGAAAGCCATGACAGAGTTACCGATGACTTGCCACAAAGTAACACTAGCACTTTGCTTCATTCTCCAGAAATTTCTAATCAACAAGTATTTGACTTGCATTCCGTAGTTGACAACGTATGGAGAGGAAGGTGGTGCCCTTTTTGCCTGTTTAGCGTGGTGAGCATCCCTGATAATATTGCGTGCTTCATCTGTGTTTTTCTCTAATGTAGAGTCTATATCCTTAATTAAATTTTTGTAGTTTTCTGATTGTAGCCAATATTCGGCCATATCCTTTGGCGTTTGAGGCACTCTAGTACCTTTTTCGATAAATTCTTTGCTAATAATTCTTTCAGTAGGACTTGTAATTGAAGTTAAAAAATCTGCAGTGGTCTGTCTGGGAGGACAATAGTAGCCCATGTCTTGGAAATATTTCTTTGCATCCTTAGCGGGCCCAAAATAAAGCTGGTAACCATCATCCAGGACACAGACCTTATCAAAAAGATCATAAGCATCCTGAGAACATTGATAGATGGCCACAGTAGCCGCGGTCTTTCCAATGTCAGCCTGGGTTTTTAAAGCACGGATGAATTCTAAAGCAGTAGCAGAGTCCAAACCTCTGGTGGCATTATCCCAACATTGAAATCTGGCGCCGCAGATTGCGACTTCCGCAATGGATACACGCTTTCTTTCACCACCAGAAACACCTCTGACTAGATCGTTTCCGACCTTGGTGTCCCTTGTATGCGAAAGACCATATGTGGCCATTGCAACTTCTGTCACGTGATTGGCGTACGCTTCTCTATCAACACCCTTGATACGATTTTGCGGCGTTTTCATCCTTGCCACGGTGAAAAGCGTCTGGTACACGGTAAGATGCGGTAAATGAATATCTGATTCCGCATTGTAAACGACTTCACCACGGTAATGTTTCCTGATATCCGAGCTTGACAAACTGTTGTAAGAGACAATGGAGTCTTTTGCGATCTTGAACCCGTGCGAATTAGAAGATATGGATTTTAGCAGCGTAGTACAACCTGACCCTGGTCTCCCAAGAACAACCAACAGTTCACCGGGATTAAGACAACCATCCATGGGTTTCAGGATCTGAAAAGTGTCCTCTTCTTTACTGGGCTTCAGTAATCTGAGCCCTTTCGTAAGCAGCTTTGGTACGATGTTAGCGAAAGTTGACTGGTATGACACATCGGCGGAGTCTCCGGAGGCGCTTAGATTCTTCCATACACAACCGAGTGAGTATGGTTTATAGAAATCCGGGTCCGAAGTACAAATATTTGCCATGTTCTGTACCCACGCCGTACTGGAGAATTGATCACTGTTAGGGTCCAATTTGGGATTGTATCCCGGGGTGTCCGGGTTAGTGAACACCGGGTTCACACCTTCCATGTCCGTAGAAAATACGGATCTCGAGTCCGCATTGTGCGCATTATGGTTGCTGGAAGAGCTATTGTTTGAGTTAGCAGTGTATAGTAAACTCTGCGATGTGAGTGTTCTAGCCAACTCATGCACCCTTTCCGCGGCTTCGCTGTCGAAACCGCGGTATGGATGCTGTCCAATGGATTGGGCGGCAGAGTTCGAGCTCGAGCTTGAGCTCGAGCTCCGCGAATTTCGTTCCTCTACGTCTCTGATATCTGATGACATAGGTTTTTGATAATTATAAGTGTGTTTGCTTGTGTGTGTGTGTGTTTATATATTCGTATAGTAACTGTTATACGCTAATAGTATTAGTGATGTGATGTTCTTAACAGTAGTATACTTGAATACTGCATATGACGTATCTACAACAAGACTAGCAAATCTCTTTACAGCAACATAAGAAGGCAATTTGGTCCAGGTAGAGAGCTCCTGCTTATATATTCCTCAGATGTACATGCTCCCTTTCCGATCCCTACTACCAAAGTCTCGCACAGCAGTAGCAGTATTCTTTTCCCTCATCGTCTTACCATCGTGCCATACCTTAACCCCGGCACCGTGCGTTGCAGATCCGCCCCTCGCGGACCCGCTCGAGACTCTCCGCGGAACGAGCATGCGGACGGCTCCGCGCCACTGTCTCCGCAGGCATCCGT
>ERZ794947.141-NODE-141-length-28671-cov-131.133981_pt1 | contig 28671 bp, 16 predicted proteins | sample MGYA00511908_ERZ794947 | MGnify/ENA primary metagenome ERZ794947 (study PRJEB30137, sample SAMN04331400) | food metagenome | isolation source: control ferment replicate 2c | study: EMG produced TPA metagenomics assembly of the Comparison of meta-barcoding and...
CTACATACCTAATATTATAGCCTTAATCACAATGGAATCCCAACAATTACATCAGAACCCACACTCTCTTCAATTATTATGTAGAAATTTCGATTCTATTTTGAGGATTCCTATACCCTCGAGTAGAAATTCTAGTATATCCTACATACCTAACATTATTGCTTTATCAATAATGGAATCCCAACAATTATTGTTACAGGCTACGATATTGCGTATAGAAAAAATGTTGAAAGTTCTTCTGCAAGATACAGGAATCCAAAGGGAATCAATATATCTACCTAATAGTATTATTATTTCTTTTCCATTTTATATGTTTCACTATCCTACTATTTCATCGATCCTCTTATTTAAGCTTTTATTAAACCTAATGACTGTTCTATAACTTTTATGTCCTCTTTTTACATCATAAATGATAATTAATATACTAGTGACATGAATACTAATCGATGGATGGTAGTTTGTTCTTATTCTATCAGGGAAATGCATCAGATAATGGATAAAATGGAAAGAATGGAAAGGAATTGTAACATGCCTATATATGGAAAACGAGCTTTTAGAGCTTTCAAGTTAACCCCGGGCGGTTAGTGTAGTGGTTATCATCCCACCCTTCCAAGGTGGGGACACGGGTTCGATTCTCGTACCGCTCAAGATTACTTTTTTAATTTTCATACTTTTTCTCCTAATATCTTGCAAATCATGACTGAATTGACATTAACTGATGCAAATGGGTGGGAAAAATGCTTATCAACCCCCTAAAAAGTCAACTTCTTCGTTAGTGATTGCTATATGTGGCGTCAAGAATTACAAGAAGCTGGCGAGCTTTCCAAGCCCCTTCAGGATTAACCGTTTTTTACCCTTTTTTTACAAATTTACGGCGGGGAATAATTCTGATACTTTCTCTTTATGAGCATTCCTCAACAGGGATCGGCACTCAATTGCTTTAGTGAATAGTTTTTTTTTACGCCAAGAACATTTACCACCCCATTTTCCTGTAGACGTCCAAAACGATACTCTACTTTAAGCCCTTTTTCTGAAGTTTTCATAAAATGTCCGATCTCCTAACGTCATTTTTAAAATCAAATGGTCTTTTAATAATTATGCACGTTAAAAAACATACATAATTGATAGTAAAGAATCTGGTATTCTATCAGTTACCAAGTTCAATCGTAAATTTTTTTACGAGCACTAATAGAAATGGATCATGAAATTGATTTTTTGATTTTCAATTTATGAACTACCCAGATATATAAATATTGGAATAAATTGTGTATTAAGTAGTCGGGAAATATCTTTTATGTTCTCTTTCTTATCATCTAGAAATAATAAATCACAACCAAAAAAATCAACTAACTATCAAAATGTCTGCTACCTCTACTGCTACTTCCACAAGTGCCTCTCAATTGCACTTAAACTCTACTCCAGTTACTCACTGCTTATCTGACATCGTTAAGAAAGAAGATTGGTCTGACTTTAAATTTGCTCCCATCCGCGAATCCACTGTCTCTCGTGCTATGACTTCTCGTTATTTCAAGGATCTTGACAAGTTTGCCGTTTCTGACGTGATTATTGTCGGTGCGGGCTCTTCAGGTTTATCCGCCGCTTACGTCATCGCCAAGAACAGACCAGACTTGAAGGTTTGTATTATCGAAAGTTCAGTTGCACCAGGTGGTGGTAGTTGGTTGGGTGGTCAATTATTTAGTGCCATGGTTATGAGAAAACCAGCTCATTTGTTCTTACAAGAGTTGGAAATCCCTTACGAAGACGAAGGTGACTATGTTGTCGTTAAGCATGCCGCTTTGTTCATCTCTACTGTCCTTTCAAAGGTCTTGCAATTACCAAATGTTAAACTGTTCAATGCTACCTGTGTTGAAGATTTGGTTACCAGACCACCTACCGAAAAGGGCGAAGTCACCGTTGCTGGTGTTGTCACCAACTGGACGTTAGTTACCCAAGCTCACGGTACTCAATGTTGCATGGACCCTAACGTAATTGAATTGGCAGGTTACAAAAATGACGGAACTCGTGACTTGAGTCAAAAGCATGGTGTCATTTTATCCACTACCGGTCATGATGGTCCATTTGGTGCTTTCTGCGCCAAGAGAATCGTCGACATTGATCAAAACCAAAAATTGGGCGGTATGAAGGGTCTGGACATGAACCATGCCGAACACGATGTCGTTATTCACTCTGGTGCATACGCCGGTGTTGACAACATGTACTTTGCTGGTATGGAAGTTGCTGAACTGGATGGATTAAACCGTATGGGTCCAACTTTTGGAGCTATGGCTTTGAGTGGTGTTCATGCTGCTGAGCAAATTTTGAAACACTTTGCTGCTTAGGCTTTTAATGAGGTATGCTTTTAAAGATTTATATATTTTTTATACACGCTATATACACAATTTTCGCTGATGATTTTGTTTTATTATTGATTTTTAAATTAACCGTAGAAAATACTAAGTGGAAAGATCCGATAGTGATGAGATAAGACTTTTAGTTATCTCTGTAATGGTGAGTTTTCGCACATCTTGCAATATTAAAAATATAAATCAATTCTTCAAATGTCACTTCATGGTCGGGTAACCAAATATGATCTTAAAAAAAATTAAGAAAAAAAAAAATTGAAAATTTTGAGCTAAGCTCATCTCATCTCATCGGCTGTAATCAGTAACACATCATTTATTACATCAGTTACAGGTATCAACATATATCTTCAAAAAGGGGACATTATGGTTTTGAAATCTACTTCCGCAAATGATGTTTCAGTATATCAGGTTTCTGGTACAAACGTTTCAAGATCACTTCCAGACTGGATTGCGAAAAAGCGCAAAAGGCAATTAAAGAATGATTTAGAATATCAAAATAGAGTAGAACTGATTCAAGATTTTGAATTTAGCGAAGCCTCCAATAAGATTAAAGTGAGTAGAGATGGGCAATATTGCATGGCTACCGGTACATACAAACCTCAGATCCATGTCTACGATTTTGCTAATTTGTCACTGAAGTTCGATAGACACACAGATGCTGAAAACGTGGATTTCACTATTCTCTCTGACGATTGGACTAAAAGTGTACATTTACAAAATGATAGAAGTATTCAATTCCAAAACAAAGGTGGTCTACATTACACCACAAGAATTCCTAAATTTGGGAGAAGTTTAGTTTACAATAAGGTAAACTGTGATTTATATGTTGGTGCGAGCGGTAATGAGTTATACAGGTTGAACTTGGAAAAGGGGAGATTTTTAAACCCATTCAAGTTGGATACTGAAGGCGTGAACCATGTTTCTATCAATGAAGTAAATGGGTTGTTAGCGGCAGGCACGGAAACAAATGTAGTGGAATTCTGGGATCCAAGGTCGCGTTCCCGTGTTTCAAAGCTATATTTAGAGAACAATATTGACAACAGACCATTCCAAGTCACCACAACCAGTTTCCGTAATGACGGGTTAACTTTTGCATGTGGTACGTCGAACGGTTATTCATACATTTATGACTTGCGTACTTCTGAACCTTCCATTATTAAAGACCAAGGTTATGGGTTTGACATTAAGAAAATTATTTGGTTGGATAACGTCGGCACGGAAAATAAAATTGTTACATGTGACAAGAGAATTGCAAAAATATGGGATAGACTAGATGGTAAGGCATACGCTTCTATGGAGCCTAGTGTTGATATTAACGACATTGAGCATGTACCAGGTACAGGTATGTTTTTCACCGCTAACGAAAGTATTCCCATGCATACATATTATATTCCAAGTTTAGGACCATCTCCACGCTGGTGCTCATTCTTGGATTCTATCACAGAAGAATTAGAAGAAAAACCAAGTGACACTGTTTACTCTAACTACAGGTTCATTACTAGAGACGACGTTAAAAAATTGAATTTAACGCACTTGGTGGGATCCAGAGTATTAAGAGCATACATGCATGGTTTCTTTATTAACACTGAACTTTACGATAAGGTTTCATTAATTGCTAATCCAGATGCCTACAAAGATGAAAGAGAAAGAGAAATTAGACGTAGAATTGAGAAAGAAAGAGAATCCAGAATCAGAAGTTCAGGGGCTGTTCAAAAACCTAAAATTAAAGTCAATAAAACATTGGTTGATAAACTATCTCAAAAACGTGGTGATAAAGTTGCAGGAAAGGTTCTTACGGATGACCGTTTCAAAGAAATGTTTGAGGATGAAGAATTTCAAGTCGATGAAGATGACTATGATTTCAAACAATTGAATCCAGTAAAATCCATCAAAGAAACCGAAGAAGGTGCTGCTAAACGTATTAGGGCGCTAACTGCTGCCGAAGAGTCCGACGAAGAAAGAATTGCAATGAAGGATGGCAGAGGTCACTATGACTACGAGGATGAAGAGTCTGATGAAGAAGAATCTGATGATGAAACGAACCAAAAGTCAAATAAGGAAGAATTAAGTGAAAAAGATTTGAGAAAGATGGAAAAGCAAAAGGCACTAATTGAACGCAGAAAGAAGGAAAAGGAGCAAAGCGAACGTTTTATGAACGAAATGAAAGCCGGCACTTCCACGAGTACGCAAAGAGACGAAAGTGCTCACGTTACATTTGGCGAACAAGTAGGCGAATTGCTTGAGGTGGAAAATGGAAAGAAATCAAATGAATCCATTTTACGTCGTAACCAACGCGGTGAAGCAGAACTTACTTTTATTCCTCAAAGAAAAAGCAAAAAAGACGGAAATTATAAATCCAGGCGTCATGATAATTCATCGGATGAAGAAGGTATTGACGAAAATGGTAATAAGAAGGACAATGGTAGGTCGAAGCCCAGATTCGAAAATAGAAGAAGAGCTAGCAAAAATGCGTTCCGTGGTATGTAGTTATATTAGAAATTGATATTTTAATTATCCTTTCACCTTAAACTAAAAATATTATATGTATGAAGACGAAGACAGCAAAAAGTATGCGTGATACAGTTTACATTATAGAATTCTTTCCCCAAATATTGAGGGTTTTGTTTTTTTTTTTTAATGCAGATGTACGTACATATTTTCTTTATCAAAAGGATGTGTAGAGAACTATGTATATATGTATATGTGTAGGTTTTTTTTTTTTAGGATGACTAGAAAAGGAAATCGAAAAAGAAAAAATAAGCATGAATCATGAGTAGGTTAAAGGCAAGTCGAAGAAGATACGAAGCAAGTGAAGCCGTTTAACTGGAGGATAGTCTAAACCATAGGTTGTAGTTATTCTCAATGATCTGATCTGAGATCAAATGATCATCAATTAGATCGTTTGATCGTGGCAAGTTGTTTTCGTAACCCAAATGTGCCTTTGAATGCAATTGGTAACTAGAATCGAGTCTAAGAGAGTCGGCTAAGTTCAAATAATGTTCATTTTCATCATATTCGTCAACACGAGAAGGATTAGACTCCTGCTTAGGATTGACTATACCATCCTGAGGTAGCAGCAATGGTGAAATTAATAAGGACTCTAGCTTCTCCAACTCGTCAAAGGGGATAGTTGAAGATGTCGGAGATGAAGATAGTGAGGTAGTCGGCTCGAAGAGGTTTGATGCAGTTAAATTTTTAGAATATGAAAGCGGTGGAGTGAGATTATGCGAATGAGAAGTTTTTGATTTTTTATGCAAGTGGGATAATAATTTCTCATTAAGAGGGTTCGAATCCTTCAGCTTACAATCTTCGGAGCAATATAACTTATTTGATTGTAAACTGCTCTTGGTTTCATTGTCCCTTTGGATCTTCCTGGTATTAATGTTCGTTTTCTGTGGAGATGTTGGAATGAGACGATCACAAACAGTGCAGTAATCGTTGAATGCGGTGCTCATTATATGATTGATATGCAAATCGGTAAAGAATACCTGAAAGGAGTGGAGGGATAAGAATAAAGTAATTATTCTCGAGCTTTTTTTTTATAAGGAAAAAAAGGAGAATCGGTAGCGGAGTATTGTTTCTCTATTCTTTCTTTGCTTACTCTGTTTTATAATTCTCACAAGTGTTCAATTTTTAACTTCTTGGGACAACACTATAGTTCTAAGTTCTTTAGACAGTTCAAAGACAGTTTACTCAATGGCGATGGCCTGTGTCAATGATTATATTGTATATATATATGTGTCCAAGTATGGATGTGAATGTATCTAAATTTTCCGAAATGCAAGAAATAAAATTCTTACAATTGGGGTGTTGAAACGGAAAAGATCGGTATTCCTTTAAATATAAGAATCACCACGTTTCAGGTCTCCAAGTTCTAGCTAAAGATCGTACAAACAAGTGCCAATTTGGGAAAAAAGGGCGGCCTAATTGTGAAAAAAAAAGATGCCCAACTGAAAGAAGGGCAATGAGCAATAGGGAATGTAAACGAATGCAATAAGAAAGCACACGTTAAATTACACTCAGGGAGGAACCCCATAATAAAAAAGTAAGAAAATTGAATGATCTGAACCCGGTGCGCAAAAGCGATGAGATGGGCGATGAATGACGGTAATAAACACGGTAGCAAATACACCCGAGTCGTGTGCCCTACATTAAGAAAAAAAGAGATGAAAACTTCTCCTCTATTCCGCGGTAACCTATGGTCACGGCCAGATTTTTTCCAAGTATTTTTAGCTCAAAAGCTGAACCGCTTTAGCTGGCCGACTAAGCGAATCTTCTGGAACATATGTGAAAGGCGCACTAGGATTTTCGTTGAGGGATGAGCTTCCCGTTGAGAATTAATGCGACTTCAGGCGGCACAATACGATCTGTTGTTGCCGTTTGAGTGTCGTTTGGCACGTGGAGGTCCCTCCTCAGTGCTCATTGGGTGGCTCGGCCGGGGTACAGCTAGCAGGATTAACGATCCCTCTTAGAAGGATCGCGAGCAATAGCACTAGCAACCGGGCTTATGTAAAATGAGTACGGTAGAAGCTTCTATGACCTTTTCACGTGGCCAAATGTTCTGTTACTAGTACGTAAACAACGTGGTTACGTAGAAAAAAGAAAAGAAATGTAAACTCTATATACATGCTAAGCCTACGCTAATATTCTTTCACATTAGGCCATCAAACCATTTCTGGCCTTTGGTTCTTGGTTTGCGCTTTGTAATGTCGAGCGCTGTGCCCTCATTCTTGATGAAATCGCTAGGGTTGTTCCCTTTGTATCTTATTTTGGCACCAGAGGCCATCGTTTGGAATACCTTTTTCTGCTTCTTCATCAAGTCGATGCCAAACCTCTGCAGAAGCTTGACGAAGGATGGCGTTAGCACTGCCGTCAGGGGTACTCTAACGATGATCAAACTCTTGTGTATGCCATACGCAATTAGCAATTCGGCCAACAACGTGCTGTCCTTCATCTCTTGCCATCTCTCATTGAAAGTTTTCCTCGATGCGTCCTCCACTTTGTCAGCATTCTCTGCTTGCACTGCTTCGCGATGAGCCTGTTTCCTTCTAACATCTTGAATGACTTTGCTTTCGTCAGGCTCACCCATCCCAATCAATTGCTTACCTCTGTTCAGATAGATCTTAATCTTCTCTTCACCTAGTGAGTGGACTCCCAGAAAACATAATGGCAAATCAACACAAGTTAAGAGGATATATACGATCAGTGCAGAATAACCATACTTAGCCATTAATCCTTTAATACCGTGTGGCTCATTTTTCTTCCCGTTGTTACTTTTGCTTTTATTTTCATCAAGCTGACTACTTTTTTCCTCTGTACTGTAGAATTTTTTGTCTTGTGCTGAGTGCACACTTATCCCAGGTCGTAGGAGAAGGCATTTTACCATACTCCTACAAGGGGCACTAAAGTCCCTGCGCAGTGTATGGGATACGGTTTTCTGTATGGGTAAAGTTAGCAATCCCCATCGAAGAAATATCCTCTTGAAAACTGGTGAAGCACTAATCCTGGGTACCATCATCACCCCAACTCTAGACCAAAAAAGAAAATTTCAAAAAAGAAAGGGAAGATCTAATATCCTTGCAGCGATCTAAGAGGAATTTATGCTACTTTTTAACTTTGGTTTTCCCTTGTTCTTAAAGATGTGATATCATGTAAATGTCAAGCCCATAGGCTTCGTGAAAATCCATTTGAAGCCGGGTAACGATCATGAACAATAACAACTGCTCATCCCAAAGATACCTTTATGACGTTTTCAACGTAACGCAGATTTCTATTGTATCACGGTCTTTTATATATTATATTATTTGATACTTAACACAAAAATAAGTACGGATCACGTTTTTATTTTTTTATTTCATTTTTCTTGTAATGATATATTATTAATAAAAAACTAACAAAAGTTAATTATCTTAACGGGAAGTGGCGGCAACCTTTTGGAAAGCACCCTTAGCTTGTTGCTTGGAAACCTTGGAACCTTGGACACCAGCGGACTTAGCCTTTTCAGCCTTTCTAGCAGCCTTTTCAGCTCTCTTCTTTTCCTTGTTGGCTTTCAATTTTTCTTCTCTGTTAGCTTTTCTAACTTCTGGCTTCAAAGATCTTCTTTCCTTGATCAAGTCCAAAGAAGCACCGGTAATTGGTCTTTGGGCCTTAACGGTTTTTCTAGATCTCTTCTTAGCAACTTCTTCGGTGATACCCTTCTTGTGATGCTTTCTGAACAAGACGGTCCAAGCGATTCTTCTTGGGTTCTTTCTTTGTTTGAACAAAGAAGCAGATTTGGAGTTTTGGAATCTGAAAATTTTGGAGTCACCACGGACAAATAAAGTACCTCTACCTGGGTAGATCTTAGCACCGGAAAAGGAATCAACTTCAACCTTCATTGTTCTTCTAAATTAAAAAGCTGTGAAAAACCACAAGGTGAAATACACTCATGGTTTATATACAAATTGATGTTAGTACACAATTTTGGTTCAAAGAGTTTTAAATGGGAGAAAATTTATCAAGCCGACAACGAGAACAGTATTTCATCACGACAAACATATCCAACAGATCCGATGTATATTTGCCAATGATGTTCCGTACGTCTTTCGACGGTCCTGATTTATTCGCATGTACTTTTCTGGGAAGATGTTCAACGTTGATTAATATAACGCCTTTATCGTGGGCCTCTTATTAACCTCAGCATTGTTCAAATGGTCGCTTCTTTCTCAATTCCTACACTGCGAAGCTCCTCGTTGTCCTCAATATTCTCTCATTTCCTAATGGGCACGCGACATACGTTTCAATTCAAATTGTTGCTCGCCTCTTTTGTTGACCACCCAAAAATTTAAACGCCTATAATTTAGTTATTCAATATAGGTTACCTGTAAATATTGGTAATATCAACTCCCACTACTACTGTTTCTGGCTAGATGCCAACTGCGCAAGAGCAATCAGGCCAAACGGGAACTCCCGTCAACCCATGGCTGGAGTTCCCTCAACGGGAACCTCTACATTCTCCTACAGAGGCGCAGGCTCACGGTAAGGGACCCCCGGTAGTGTTGCGCGCTCAACGACGCGAAAGCCTTAATTGCCGCAGTACAGAGAATAAAGTTTTCAAAAAATGGAAAATTAGTGATTGGGTTTAGAGTATGCACGGATGTTGTAAGGAATATTGTTCGGCAAAGTTTCACATAACGAGATATATGCTATTTTCAAACAAATAATCCTGCCAACACTAGCGATAATAGGAGTTGTGGAAAGCTTGGACAATGTACATTTTACACACACATATACATACGCACAAACGGATGTACGTACAAATATTTCATTAACATAATATCTTATCCAGCACACCAGGCATATTAGGCCACCAAATTACGTATGGCTGTATTTCGGTTTGGCATTATAATTTTGAAAATTATCTCGCATTATGTGTGACTTCGCCGAATATTCACAAGCAGATCAAATGCTGGCTTTTTTTAGACATATCAACCCCTAAATGGGTTTAGCGGATAACAAATATATATCAATAGTAATATAAGGTATATTCAATAGAGGAGCTTTGATATCATAAAAGCTCCCATTTAACAAAAAATTATCTCCACATTGTGATACCATTTAGAGTGGCACTCATTGCTATCTTTATCGTAATGTACAAGTTGGACAATAACGACATTGACGATGAAACGAATAACTCTGTTTCACTGACGAGCCTTTTAGAATTTCTCGACCCGATCGCTTCAAAAGTAGTTTCAAAATACTACCATGGTTCTCATCTTTCGAAAGCAGAACAGAAATTGCGAAATTTTGAGGGTTTTAGAAGACGTAAACCTCATCATGAACATGATAGTCATCATCCACATCACCTGAATAGAAGTCGCTCTTTCTTGCAGTTAGAGGACTTCAAAGTAAGAGCGTTACAAAGAATTAGGAATCTAGATAAACCCTTGGATTCCATTTTTTTTAAAAACAGCTCAAGGTTGGAGAAAGCATTTTACCCTTTCACACTGTTTAATATATTTTTCATCGGATTTTTGATGGGCAGGTTTCCAGAATGGTTTCATGTTTACTATACCATCCTGTTCTTCGTTCTGATGCCCATACGTTTTTACACATATTATAAAACCAAAAACCACTACTTTCTGGCTGATTTTTGTTACTTTGTGAACATGCTATGCCTATTGTTTATTTGGATTTTCCCATATTCATACAGCCTTTTCCAGTCATGTTTTGCATTCACTTTCGGAACGTTATGCTTTGCCGTTATTACTTGGAGAAATTCCTTGGTAATACATTCTATAGATAAGACTACTTCATGCTTCATTCACATAATACCTCCCTGTGTCATGTACGTCATCTATCATGGATTACCACTCGAATACAAAATCGAAAGGTTTCCGGGAGCAATCATTCAAAGTGAATTGGACATCAAAAAAAATATTCTTTGGACATCCCTTTATTATTTGGTTTGGCAATCATTATACCATTACTTCATCACGTTGAAAAAGTCTAGCAAGATCAAGTCAGGGGAAAGAATGACAAGTTTTGAATATTTAACTACACACCAATTTAAAAACTTTTGGGCAGTTAAATTGAGGTCACCTTGGCCGATGATAATTTACACACTTTCTCAATATTTCTATCAACTATTCACTATGCTGTTGTGTGGCATATGGATTCGTTACAAATTAGCTGCGGCCCTATTTTTAACTATAGTATTTCTATGGGCGTCTCATAATGGAGCTACCTACTATATCGACCACTACGGGAAGAATTTCGAAAAAGAAGTTGATAGATTACGTCTTGAAGTTGAGAATTTACAACAAAAGTTACAGCCTGATTCTGATGCAGTCATATCTGATGCCTCCGTGAATGATAAGGATTACTTGAATGTCAACCGTGACGAAGATTTTGACGACTCTTCAAGTGTATCCTCAAAGAGTGATTAAGATAGTTCACTTCATTTATCTGTTAACTTTGAGAGCTTTTATTTACAGGCGCTTTACTATATATATATATGTGCATGCATGGACGCGTATATGTCGTTTCTTGATATATAAAATCACTTTTAGTCTAATGACTACATGTTAAGTTCTTGTTCCTCCCACTTCAGGGCCTTTGCGTGTGACTTTTTGTTTACTACATCCAGTAAGATTTCAACGCTATTTCTATCCTCGATTTCTTCTAATGCTTTATGCAAATTCCTAACCATGGAATAAGTCCAATTGAAGCGATTTTTTGAAGACAATATGATAGCTATTGCGTCCGAATACTTTCCTTGCTTTGTGAAGAATTCAACCATTAGGTGGGCAAATTTCTGATCCTTTGCTATTCTTATTCTTTGGTCCATTTTCAGAAACGGTACAGTCGTCCTAAATTTACCCCTATCATTCCATACTTTCTTTGCTAAGTCCTCATTTTGAAATTCTATAGCGGCTTTCATCACCAGCTCATATAACGTGGTGTCCATCATGATTTTGTGTCTCAAACATGTAATATACCATATATCATGCATTATTAAGTTGAGGTCCTCCGTAGTCTCAGGTTTGGATACTGAGATGGCTTCAGTTGATATTGAATTTTGGTCACGCGTATGGGACGAAGGGATATTACGGTATCCTTCATACAAACGCTTTATGACAGCTTCAAATTCGTGTTGTTGGAAAGTGAAGAACGTCAACCTTCGCAAGAATTCCTTCTGTTGTTTTAAGTTTATGGGAATTGACAAATATGTGTGTAGTGAAATTTTATTGAAGACGTTCACATTAATACTTTCTCTTTGCATTTTCGTCACTTCGTACATAACTTTAAACTTAAACTCGTTGAAATCCTCTGCTTCCTGCGCAAACGAATCAAGTAATTGCCTATATTTTTTGATATCCTCCAACGCCGCTTCATTTGAAGATGTCAATGTATTGCGCGTTCCTCCATTTTCCAAATTGAAACTCCAGATTGCGTTAGATTCCGCCAATACTTGTGCCTCCGAATTTAGGTCACTAATTGGAAGAAATGGTAATTTAAATTTGACCAATTTGTCTGTATCATCTAACCTCATGGAGGAATCAAATTCGCGAAGAAATTTTCTTCTCAATTCAATGCCTTTTTCATAACCGGATAAGACTGGCAAATTTCTGGGATCAAATCTTGCATAAGCAAGCATCAAATAATTCAGCATTTCTGGCATTAAAGTTGACTTCCAAATTGTATCTTGATCTACGAGAATGTTTCCTTTCCAATTTGCGCACAAAGTTTTGTACTTTTTCGCGATGAACAAGTAATATAGAGCTCTACTTAATTCAATATCACCATCAAACGCGGCTAATGCCATCATAGCCAAAAATAAATTTAAGTCATCCTTTTTATGTCTGTAAAGATTCTTGTCCTCCAACTCATGAAGGTATTTCCATCCCAGTAATCTTAAAGAGTCTGATTTACCCTCACTGACAACGGCATTACTGCTCGAAGAAGCCAACACTCTTGCCATCATTATGTAAGTGTTTGTTGTAGGTTTTATATTGTGGTCTTGAATTTCTTGAAATAGGTCCAAAGCCTTAGGAAAATTCCGTTCCTTCTCGCATATTCGCAGCATTGTGTTATATGTGCAGATATCAGGGAAATGCTTGGTAGATAAAAATTTCATGGTGTCAAAAGTATTCCAGGCTTGCTTAGTCATTTCCTTCCTAGAGTAGAATTGTATTACAGTAGTTAGGTTTTGTTTATTAGGAGTTATGCCATAATCATCTCTGAATTTTGTAATAAAATAATCCATGTCGTGAAAGCTTGAACACTTGGTCGAGTATTTTAAACAATTATTAAGTATTGCTTGCGTCATCTTTGGTACTTTGCAAGGGAATCCTTCTTTTTTGTTAATTCTTTCTTCAGTTATTTTTAATGCCTTATCATACCTCTCTAACAACTCTTTCATTTTGAGGATAACTTTATCGTTAGTACCATCCTGATTAAAATTAGTTGGTTTTAAATTTCCTAAGTTGTTAAAGATACATTCGTACATGTGGGTATTAAATTTTACAACATCTCCATTGATTTGTTCTAATAGCATTTCATCCAAGTGTAGTATACTATGAAATGGCAAATATTTGACTGTTCCATTTAACCAAACAGAAAATTCTCTGGAATCAATATCCATGAACCGTTTCTCACTGACATAAAGCCTATCTATGACAGGTGCCCAATTACTGTGTGATCTATCAAAAAGGTTTTTTGCAAGTATGTCGTCGTCTGCTACTCTTTCTCTTATAACTTTTGGTACGAGGTGATCCATTTTTTCTAAAAACGAAGAATGAATCAAATCTGATAGATTTTTGGATTTTTCTTCATTAGGAACAGATGATATTTTGGTGACATTAACATTCCTTGAGTCTTCTGAGATTGGTGCGATACTATTGCTTTGGTGGCCATCTGAATTCACCGATTTAGTGTTGTGAATGCGTTCTTTTAAAGTATTAGAAAATTCTCGTAATTGTGCTAATTTGAACTCAACGTCTTCAGGTGTTATTATTTTATTTTTACTTAAACTCCCCATCATATCCTTTTCATCTTCAGTTTGTAGGGTATACTTGAAACGCTTATTTATTAGTCGTTTTGAAAATAGAAAGGACAGTTGAAATGGGAAACACAGCACATTATTCTTGGGGCCACATCTGGCCATGTACATGTTTATATTTATCTATCTGTTAGGACTTGTGAAACAATGCTATTTTCCTGTGCACTATGGACTATGGCTTTGCTTTTACATTTTATGCCTCCAATTTTTCACAATCCTGTCCGACGCTCAGATATTGGTGTGGAAGTAGAGCTAACTCTCTATATCAGAAAAAAGGTTAGAGCAAGGCAGATCTTTTGCAATAAGAATCAGTTACCATCGATCGATTTGAATTCATATTACTAGTACTTTGCAATATTCTGTGTAAGAAGATGTCATAAAGATTGAGAAACGGTCATCAAACTTAATGTAAGCAGAGACACGAGGATTGATGATGAAGTAAGATAATGTGCGACAAGGAAGAAAAAATAATAGCATTATGTAGAGATATCGATTCCCTTTTGTGGGCGCTATGTTCTGGAGGAGAGTTTCTAGTATATTCCTTATCCATAATGTTATATGTGATCTTTATCAACAGTGGAATCCCAACAATAATGCAATTATTCACCCATTTTTCACAAGCAAGCAAGCATTATGAGAGAACAACGAATGTACAGTCATTTAGATGATCAGATTGGAAGTAGGTCATGATAGTCAGGATTATGTAAAGACACTTGGTGTAACCCTGTATCGGCTGATTTATAATATCGAGAAAGATAATGTAAGAAGCGCCTGAGAGTCAGTGGATCGATTATCGAAAATAGAATAGAGACGTTCACGGAGACCCACTGAATGTTTCGTATCAAAGGAGGGATGACTACTAAACCATTTTCACCGCTACTGGTGGCCATTTTGTATTCTTCCATTTACAAGAATTGCTCCCGACTTTTGTTCCATCAGTGGACGATAGAAACAAATGAATAATGATGCTATAGTAAGTTCTGCGAAGAATTTTATGCTAATTGTTCCAACTGGCAATAAAGTAGAAGTTATCAACTTTTCAAAAATGAAGACGAAAGGTAGAAAATGTTAGCGCCAAAGCGAGAATCAGACCATTGTCAAACATAGTAATTCTATTTTATTCTTGAGATGAGATGCCGCAATATGACCTAATATGAATCACCCTAAATGTCCGATCTAAACAAATAAAAGGCGTGCGAAACAGCCTCACGACGAGATATGAAGTTGAAAACATCGGCCCAATTTCTGTGCTTTTTAGAAGACTACTCAGATTTTCAATATCAATACAGTGAGTTAGATCTCAGGTTGAGAAGAAACACTTTGATTTTACTAGATAGGAAAGAAAAATGGACTAATTAATCAATCATTTTGTCATCGTTGAAACTTGATAACGCACGCTAAACGATAACGACTATGTTGGAGGGAAAACATTAACGATTACTCTTTTAAGTAATTGCGAAGTATATCTGAGACTAAAGACCCTCCGAATTAATTATATCAATCAACATAAACTATAAGAAACTACAGTGTGAGCTTTAGTTACGAGAGTGTGGATCTGTTCATTTAATATTTTTTTATACGTAACGCAGCATCTATCGTAAAATCCCATAGATTGCGGGCACATGGCGCAGTTGGTAGCGCGCTTCCCTTGCAAGGAAGAGGTCATCGGTTCGATTCCGGTTGCGTCCATATTTTTGACATTTCATTTTTTTTTGGGTTTAAATTTATTTTCAAATATTATTAATTGATTTCTTTAAAAACTTATACAACGTATGCTAATACTTTAAACTAAACCTTTTAGAACTGTAATAAAAATATTTTAAGTAAAGTCTTTTTATCTGATATCTTGATTCATTTATAATAAAATTAAGTGACTATAGAATAGTGCAAGTGGAAGCGTTTTTCTTCTTTTTCTTTTGTTGTGAAGTAGCGCTAATTCCTGTCCTGTTGCTAGAACCAGATTTCGGAACGGCATGTGACGGTTTGTGCTTTTCATTAACCGGAGTAGATTGTTTAACTTTAGCTTGTCCTTGTGAAGGTTTGTTATATAAACCTTTTGATGACTGCTTATTGTTTGATTGTTTCGTATCTTGTTTCGCAGAACTAGGGAGCTTGGTTGATGGAGACTCGATTTTGCTAAATTGTTGACTTTGATTTCTTGCGTCTTTAACCGCAACACTTTCCATTTCATTCCGAATGATTTGCCTAACTAAATCAACGAACACTTCATCCACATTGCTCCTCAACAAAGCGCTTGTTTCATAAAAGGGAACTCTACCCCATTTACTGCTTACCTCTATACCTTCTTCCACACTTATTACCCTTTCATTGATTAGATCAGCTTTGTTACCTATTAGAACCATCGGAACGCGATCGGAATCTTTGATCCTAAGAACCTGTTCTCTTAGCTCCATTAATTCTTCCAAAGATTGCCGATCTGTTACTGAATATACCAACAGGAACCCCATTCCTGACTTTATGTATAATTCTCTCATTGCAGTAAATTGTGCTATACCCGCTGTATCTAAAATTTCCAGGTCGAATACCTTGTTATCGATCTCGATGGTTTTCCTGTAAGAATCTTCGATCGTTGGATCATACGTATCCAAATAAACTCCCTGTACAAACTGCACGGTTAAGCAGGATTTACCGACACCACCAGCACCCAATACTACTAATTTATAGTCTCTCATTAGTCCTAGTGTTTCCTAGCCAAATATTTCTAAGCGATGATAGAAGCCAAAATATTAGAACGTTGTATGTAAATGTTCTATATCGTTACTAAATAACAGTATTATTGTTCAGTGGAGAGGATGAAATTTCAAAAACTTCTTGGCGTAGTTAAGAACGAACGCAATGGTTCTTTTTTTCGAGATCGAGCTCTACTTTACTTTTTTCTTTTTCTGTCCTTCTCTCTTTTCTTTTTAACCTTTTTCGACGATATTTCGCGTTTGAGAATGTCGAGGATGAATGCGCTTTGACGCGAATTAGTTGTGAGGCTGACGTTGTGATAAAAAGGCGATGATTCTTGGGAATATACAGTCTGTTTCCACTTGCTAGATAAAATGTATGATATGCCAAAAATGCCTTTCTCTATTGAACTGTATGACTGAGATACGCCTGCTTTTACCTTGTATATTATGAGTACTATTCGCCCTTTCCCATAAAGTTGTTTTTTTCTGGGGTTTATGTGTATCGTAAATGGTACAAAATAATAAAATTCTTATCTTGAAAATACTGTTTAATACTTTTCATCATTACTAAATAGGTTACGAAAAGAGGTCTTTGAGAAATGGGAAAGGCCTGTTTGAATAAAGAAGTCGGCACTTACGAATGTGAGGGGGAAAGAGATACCTACTCATTTTTTACCTCTCTCTCAGATATACAGGATTCAAGTAGTAACGAGGAGCAATGCGGGGTAGGAAGTATATTGAGTGAAGATAGTTTCACGTTTGAAGGGTCCGACGTGAGCATACGGTTATTTTCCTTGGACTTAAATGCCTTAAATGAAAATGAGAATGGATCCAAGAATCCTGTGAAATTTACCATTCCGCCAAAAATAGAACAAAGAAAGGAAGCAAGACAAAGAGAGAAACGTTTAAGGAGGGTGGCATTACTACCTGAGAATTCGAGAAACTACCTTGTTGAATCAAGTATGGATTCAAGTAGGGAATACAGTCAACCATTTTTTGACTGGAGGCATGAAATGGTAGAACGTGGAGAGGAGAGTGTAAAACCGTGTGGTTGTCATAAATCGAGAAAAGCAAAATGCTTCAAAGAACTGGAGATGGAGAATATAGAAAAGGGCGATATAAAGAAGAGTCTCTTTTACAGAGACATAATTGAATGGTGCAGAGACTATGAAGTCAATAAAACCAGGGAAGTCTGTGTTCCGTCTATACACGAGTTTTACCTACATGGAAATGGAAGTGACAACCTCTTTTGAAGTATAGCCATGCATATAAATATATGTGTGTGTAAGAAAATATTAGAAGTTTTCATAATCTAGAAATGTCAGGCTTTGGGCCTAATGGCACTATACCAAACTGATTGATCTTGTTCCTACTTACTTCCATCCTGATGTAAAAGAGCTTAATATGATTAAAATCTGTAGTAAATCTAAACTCTGCGTAATTCCAGTATAGATTAATCAACCACAAATGAAGGTACGGGAAACCATCCCTTATAGTTTTCAAATTGCATTTGAAGTGCTGCACGTACACGACGTCAAATCTAATTATTGATGGATACAATCTGATATCCGCTTCAGTTAACCTCTGTCCTAAAACAAAATATTTAGCCAAGATTTTCTGTTTGTTACCACTGAATTGCTCCTCTAAGCGCTTATAATTTTCTTTTAGTACACATTCCATCTTCTGCAAGTTTTCAAACAGTGTTTTTACTTCAGTTTCGTAAATCTTTCCGTTTTCTGCTAATCCGACTTTATAGACACCAAGATTAATCTTCGGATGAACCCATTTGATGTTCTTATCAATCTCGTCTATCAAATCATGCGGAACTAGATCGATTACGTTCGTTTCTTCGCTTTGGATAAATTCATCAAACACGCCACTGTTCAAAATTCTTATGATATCGCCACTCTCATTGTTAACAATTTTCCTTGTTTTAGAATCCCACAGAACAGGCACAGTGAACTTTGTACCGGGGTACTTAGGATCATTTAAGTAGTACAACTCGCTTAACCTTGATATATTTTCCACCGGGTCGAAAGCGCCATCCACGAACAACCTTGCAGAGTCATTGTTCACATCACCTAACTCCTCAGATTCGTCTAATTTAGCTGAAGCAATGCCACCAGTGGCAGTAAAGAATCTCTCTTTATATTTTTCCGGCCGGTGTGGAGCAGATAAGAAACGGGCACCCTTGGAGTCTAATTTCCAGTGAGATAACACAAGCCCTAGAACAGGTTCTAATTTCTTCAAAGACCTGGCAAGAATGGCTCTATGAGTGAATGGGCACCCAAGGGCCCCGTAAATATAATACCTTCCTTTTTCTGGTTTAAAAACAGAATGTGTCTTAGAAATTGTTCCCTTGTAAGATACTGACATGCCTTACTGTTTATGATTATTTTTACGAGTATTTTCCTCTATAAGTGGCCATCTCTCCAATTGGCAAAGTCAAGACTTTTGTTATGTCAATATGTGCTACCAAAAATCAAGGGTATTTTCTCACCAGAGCTTATCAATGGCAACTGTGAGATATGAACAGCAGTTAGTAAGGGTGTGCTCTCATCCGACCCTCTGATTCATTTGGTGGCCATTACATTTTCCCTCAATGACACATTCCCCTATTTCATAACTGATTAAAATGGTAATGGCACGTGATAGTAGTGGCTCACAAAACAAAATTTTCTTTCTCAGCGCTGACAAAGCTTCGTTTGCATTCTAACCTTATCACAACAACTTCAACTTCACCCAAGTAAGGATAATCAGCTCTGTCGTGACTGATAAATGCTATATCCGGCATATGCAGTCCACACGGCATTACCGTTTCACTAATTTATTGCCATCTTCCTCCACAGTTTTGCACCGAAAGGAAAAAAAGAAACCAACACCGAAAATTTTTTTCTCCTAAAGGTTAAAGTAAACGCAAGGCACTTCACCAGGCTTGTATATATAAATGTCGTGATGCTTCTATGCCAAAGTAAAAGGCAACACTTGAAGATTTCGTTGTAGGCCACTTGCTCAAAGGACATCTAGATAAATACGACGTAAGAATAAAAATGACTAAATCTGAGCAGCAAGCCGATTCAAGACATAACGTTATCGACTTAGTTGGTAACACCCCATTGATCGCACTGAAAAAATTGCCTAAGGCTTTGGGTATCAAACCACAAATTTATGCTAAGCTGGAACTATACAATCCAGGTGGTTCCATCAAAGACAGAATTGCCAAGTCTATGGTGGAAGAAGCTGAAGCTTCCGGTAGAATTCATCCTTCCAGATCTACTCTGATCGAACCTACTTCTGGTAACACCGGTATCGGTCTAGCTTTAATCGGCGCCATCAAAGGTTACAGAACTATCATCACCTTGCCGGAAAAAATGTCTAACGAGAAAGTTTCTGTCCTAAAGGCTCTGGGTGCTGAAATCATCAGAACTCCAACTGCTGCTGCCTGGGATTCTCCAGAATCACATATTGGTGTTGCTAAGAAGTTGGAAAAAGAGATTCCTGGTGCTGTTATACTTGACCAATATAACAATATGATGAACCCAGAAGCTCATTACTTTGGTACTGGTCGCGAAATCCAAAGACAGCTAGAAGACTTGAATTTATTTGATAATCTACGCGCTGTTGTTGCTGGTGCTGGTACTGGTGGGACTATTAGCGGTATTTCCAAGTACTTGAAAGAACAGAATGATAAGATCCAAATCGTTGGTGCTGACCCATTCGGTTCAATTTTAGCCCAACCTGAAAACTTGAACAAGACTGATATCACTGACTACAAAGTTGAGGGTATTGGTTATGATTTTGTTCCTCAGGTTTTGGACAGAAAATTAATTGATGTTTGGTATAAGACAGACGACAAGCCTTCTTTCAAATACGCCAGACAATTGATTTCTAACGAAGGTGTCTTGGTGGGTGGTTCTTCCGGTTCTGCCTTCACTGCGGTTGTGAAATACTGTGAAGATCACCCTGAACTGACTGAAGATGATGTCATTGTTGCCATATTCCCAGATTCCATCAGGTCGTACCTAACCAAATTCGTCGATGACGAATGGTTGAAAAAGAACAATTTGTGGGATGATGACGTGTTGGCCCGTTTTGACTCTTCGAAGCTGGAGGCTTCGACAACAAAATACGCTGATGTGTTTGGTAACGCTACTGTAAAGGATCTTCACTTGAAACCGGTTGTTTCCGTTAAGGAAACCGCTAAGGTCACTGATGTTATCAAGATATTAAAAGACAATGGCTTTGACCAATTGCCTGTGTTGACTGAAGACGGCAAGTTGTCTGGTTTAGTTACTCTCTCTGAGCTTCTAAGAAAACTATCAATCAATAATTCAAACAACGACAACACTATAAAGGGTAAATACTTGGACTTCAAGAAATTAAACAATTTCAATGATGTTTCCTCTTACAATGAAAATAAATCCGGTAAGAAGAAGTTTATTAAATTCGATGAAAACTCAAAGCTATCTGACTTGAATCGTTTCTTTGAAAAAAACTCATCTGCCGTTATCACTGATGGCTTGAAACCAATCCATATCGTTACTAAGATGGATTTACTGAGCTACTTAGCATAAATAAGAACCCACGCTTCAAATAAAAGCAAACATAGAAGCAAAATCCGTCATTCCTTTCCTATTCAATTGCACCGTTCTCTTTATATAACTACTTAATTAAATAGCGCCTATACGAAGCAGCATTGTTCTATTATTTTTACAAATTCCTTATCATGCATGCATCACATCAGTGTTTGAATCTGTTAACTTTTCACTTTATTGCTCTTACCCGACTCTGAAGAAAAACAAAAAAACAGCGACATGTTGGAAAGGTCGGGCAGTAAAGCAGAATTTCAGAAGTACTAGTACGATTGTTTGAGGTCTTGCGAAACCGTGCATTCATAATAGCACCTTTTTCAGTCGCTCATCCGGTCGTCCTATCTGTAAACGTCACTGTCAAACACGTTGCATTGATTAGATTTTATTATTTTATATATAGGTATATTTAGAAAACTCACAACTGGAGAAGACGAAGAACGAAGAACGAAGGAAAAAAATTGATGACAGATCCCAGAAGAAGAACAGGCCGTCATTTCTTGACACCGGAGAATTTATCCTCTACATTACAAATCACAAACTTACCTCCAGAATGGAACCAAGATATAATTACTTCGGTCGTGGCCGGTTCTGGTCCAGTTATAGATATAAAAGCTAAGAATGACCCGAGAACTGGTAAACTAACCGGTGTACTGTTCGATTATTTGACTAGTAAAGATTGTAAACGCGCTTGGGAAATTTTAAATAGAATTGAAAACTTTCCCGTAAAGATAGAGCAAATAATCCCACCAAATTATAAGGACCATCTTAGAGAAACAGCGAATAAAAATTCTCAAAAGCAGGTATTACAACTTAATAGAGATTCGTACCCCTTCGAGGCGGGTTTGGAGCTACCTTTCGAAATGGTGACAGAAGTCCCCATTCCTAGGCGACCACCGCCACCACAGGCTGCAAATAACACAAACTCTGTATCAAATAACACAAACATTCAATTCCCCGACATACTAAGTAAAGCATCTAAACACTTGCCAAGTTTCCAAGATGGCTCGATTATTGCACCAGACAAAATTTCACAAAATTTAAGTAAAATTCCGCCGTTGCAACTTATTGAAATTATATCAAATTTGAAAATATTATCAAACCAAGAAAACATCCAAAAATCGCAATTAGAATCTTTCTTAGATACTAACAGTGATATCACAATATCAGTGACCCAAGCCCTACTAGAAATGGGATTTATAGACTACAGCGTGGTGACTAAAGTGTTGAAATCCCAAGTTGGCGAGGCCCCATCTTTGCTTTCGAGTAATAACACAAGTAATTCGAACACCCCCGTAAGCGTAATTAGAAATAACACTCCGTTGCATGTACCTTCTAATGAAGTCAGCAACAATCCTAACAATATGCCACTGAACGTAGCTATGCCAATGCCTATGTCGACACCACCATTTATCCCTTTACCTCTGCAACAACAACCGTTCGGTTTTGCGCCACCGGGCCCTTTCATGCCTCCAGCTCAAGGCCCCTCCATGGGACAGCCTGTGTTGGCAAATCAACTCGGTCAGGTCCAGCAACAAAATATAAGTTCTACAGAAGGACCCTCTAACGCGAATAAAGCGAATGACAGCGGCACCATTAATATGGCGAAACTGCAATTACTACCTGAAAACCAACAAGATATGATCAAACAAGTTCTTACTTTGACACCCGCCCAGATCCAAAGTTTACCAAGTGACCAGCAACTTATGGTGGAAAACTTTAGAAAAGAATATATAATCTAAGTAATCAGAGCCATAGCGTATCAGAAAACCACACCTAATTAGATGGTTCTTGCATCTGTACCTCTTATCACTAAAAGCGGCACTAAACTTCCAACATTAAATGTTTGCCTTGTTAAATATATATGTTTTTGCCTTGGTTTAAATTGGTCAAGACAGTCAATTGCCACACTTTTCTCATGCCGCATTCATTATTCGCGAAGTTTTCCACACAAAACTGTGAAAATGAACGGCGATGCCATAAACGGCAAAACCTCAAATGTTAGATAACGTGGATCTCCGACACATGTGAATTTATAAGTAGGCATATGAAAATACAGATTCTTTCCACTGTGTTCCCTTTTATTCCCTTCTCATGTGAAGAGTTCACACCAAATCTTCAAAATATAACTAATATAGTAGAGTTTGATTCAAAGGACCTTTTTTTTTGCCTCTTTGATTAGTTTATCTTCTTTTCTTCATTTTATCCCCTAATTTTATACGTTAGTTCAACCTAACAATCCAGGATTTCATTAACAAGAAAGGTAAAAGTAACCTATCAAGGCTATTTTGAAAAAAAAAATTCCGCCCTGAATATTTCGAGTGATTTTCTTAGTGACAAAGCTTTTTCTTCATCTGTAGATGTCCAGTTGTAAAACCACTTTGTCTGAAATGGTTGGTTCTGTGACAAAAGATAGAGGCACTATCAACGTCAAAGCCAGAACACGTTCGAGCAATGTAACTTTCAAACCGCCTGTAACCCACGATATGGTGCGTTCGCTTTTCGATCCAACTTTGAAGAAATCTCTGCTGGAAAAATGTATCGCGCTAGCTATTATATCGAATTTTTTCATTTGTTATTGGGTCTTCCAAAGGTTTGGCTTACAGTTTACCAAATACTTTTTTCTGGTACAATATTTATTTTGGAGAATTGCTTATAATTTAGGTATTGGACTGGTTCTGCATTACCAGTCACATTATGAAACGCTAACAAATTGTGCTAAAACTCATGCGATTTTCAGCAAAATACCACATAATAAAGATGCTAATTCGAATTTCTCAACAAATTCCAATTCCTTTTCAGAAAAATTTTGGAATTTTATTAGGAAGTTCTGTCAATATGAGATTAGGTCTAAAATGCCAAAGGAGTATGATTTATTTGCCTATCCAGAAGAGATCAACGTCTGGTTGATATTTCGCCAGTTTGTCGACTTAATCTTGATGCAAGATTTTGTGACATACATTATTTACGTTTACCTTTCTATTCCATATAGCTGGGTTCAAATCTTCAACTGGAGATCTTTGCTAGGTGTTATTTTGATTTTATTTAACATCTGGGTCAAGTTAGATGCGCATCGTGTGGTTAAAGATTATGCTTGGTACTGGGGTGATTTCTTCTTTTTGGAAGAATCTGAATTGATTTTTGATGGTGTCTTCAACATCTCTCCACATCCAATGTATTCTATTGGTTATTTGGGTTATTATGGCCTATCATTGATTTGTAATGACTACAAGGTTCTTCTGGTGTCCGTATTTGGACATTATTCTCAATTTTTGTTTCTGAAATACGTCGAAAATCCTCATATTGAAAGAACGTATGGTGATGGCACTGATTCCGATTCTCAAATGAATAGCAGAATTGATGACTTGATATCAAAAGAGAATTACGATTATTCAAGACCTCTAATTAACATGGGTCTTTCTTTTAACAACTTCAATAAGCTAAGATTTACTGACTATTTCACAATTGGTACCGTAGCGGCACTTATGTTAGGAGCAATCATGAATGCTAGGTTTATCAATTTAAATTACCTCTTTATCACCGTTTTTGTAACAAAACTGGTTTCATGGTTATTTATCTCAACAATATTGTACAAGCAATCTCAGTCTAAATGGTTCACGAGATTGTTTTTGGAGAATGGTTACACACAAGTTTATTCCTATGAGCAATGGCAATTTATTTACAATTATTATTTGGTATTAACCTACACACTTATGATAATTTATACAGGGCTTCAAATTTGGAGCAATTTTTCCAACATAAACAACAGTCAATTAATTTTTGGTTTAATTCTTGTGGCTTTACAAACATGGTGTGATAAGGAAACGAGACTAGCAATTTCTGATTTTGGTTGGTTTTATGGTGATTTTTTCTTGAGCAACTATATCTCAACTAGAAAGCTGACTTCTCAAGGTATCTACAGATATTTGAATCACCCAGAAGCGGTATTAGGCGTTGTTGGAGTTTGGGGTACTGTATTGATGACGAATTTTGCCGTTACAAATATTATCTTGGCTGTTTTATGGACATTGACAAATTTTATTCTTGTCAAGTTTATTGAAACACCTCATGTTAATAAGATATATGGTAAAACTAAACGAGTTAGTGGTGTTGGAAAAACTTTACTAGGCTTGAAACCTCTAAGACAAGTTTCAGATATTGTCAATAGAATTGAAAATATTATAATCAAATCATTAGTTGATGAAAGCAAGAACTCCAATGGTGGGGCAGAACTTTTGCCCAAAAATTATCAAGATAACAAAGAATGGAATATCTTAATTCAGGAAGCAATGGATAGCGTTGCAACAAGATTGAGTCCATACTGTGAATTGAAAATTGAAAACGAGCAGATAGAAACCAATTTTGTCTTGCCTACTCCAGTAACTTTGAATTGGAAAATGCCCATTGAACTTTATAACGGAGATGATTGGATTGGTTTGTATAAAGTCATTGATACAAGGGCAGATCGTGAAAAAACAAGAGTTGGATCAGGTGGTCATTGGAGTGCGACTTCTAAAGATTCATATATGAACCATGGATTAAGACATAAAGAATCTGTAACAGAAATAAAGGCGACTGAAAAGTACGTTCAAGGTAAAGTGACATTCGACACGTCTTTGCTTTATTTTGAAAATGGTATCTACGAATTTAGGTATCATTCTGGTAACTCCCATAAGGTGTTATTGATCTCTACACCATTTGAAATTTCATTGCCGGTACTAAATACCACGACGCCTGAACTGTTTGAGAAGGATTTGACTGAGTTTTTGACGAAAGTCAACGTTTTGAAGGATGGTAAATTTCGTCCATTAGGAAATAAGTTCTTCGGGATGGACAGCTTGAAACAATTGATTAAGAACTCAATTGGCGTTGAACTTTCGTCTGAGTATATGAGGAGAGTCAATGGTGACGCTCACGTTATTTCGCATCGCGCTTGGGATATAAAACAAACGCTTGATAGTCTTGCTTGAGTTTTTTTTTTTTTGAGTATATATATTTAAAAAGTACTAGGATTCAAGTTAACATTTTGAATAGAAGTAGTTATGTTGTTGTACTATAATGGAGCTACCATATATGCAGAATGACATTATAAATTATGATGTTGATGTACAATGCCTTTGTGCACTTCTTTTACCATGAATTTTTTCTTAACCTCTTTCACTTTTCTTTCCGACTAGGATAATCTCGTGTCTAAGTTTCCTGGTTCATTAAACAGCTTATCATTAAATCTCTATAACGGTTATATTGCTCCTTGCAACGATCAAGGCATTCCAAAAGATCTTCATCGTCACCATCATCCTTCCAAAAACCTACAATTTCCTCTCCATTTTTTATGAATGATACGACAGTGCCATTGGCCTCACCGGCACCTGCCATATCCACTAATTCGATGCCGGCATCAGCTAAGGCTAGCGTTATACTAGTGATACAATGTGGTATGAGAGATGATATTTGAGAAGACGTCATTTTGCTTTGCGAATCGTCGTCCTGAGGATTATTTGTAAGATCCTTATCATACGTTAAATAAACGAAGATATCGATGCCGGACTTGGGGTAGCGAGATAGGTTTACTACTGAATTGAAAATGCCCATTAAAAAGCTGCTAACTTCCTTCAGTTCATTTGTGTTATATTTTTCCAGAAGACCGTTCTTTAACTGAATAGATATAGTACCTTGAGATGTGAAGGATCCTCTAATGGAGCGTGGTCCATAGACAGCGCTAATGAGCGATGTTTGGTGTCCTAAGCTTCTAGCTTCTACTAATGCAGATCCATTGCAGTTTTCGATGAAACCGGTATGTAGAGAAAGTTCCTGTTCACTTTCATTGCCTTTAGGTGTCAAATCTGTTGATTTCTTTTCTGGCACATGAGTAGTAGTGTTGCTAAACGCCATTGGCTTCGCAGCAGCAGGGCCTAATAACCTCCTTCTGTCTTGAACATTCATTTATTCTGATAACACCTTAATGTGAGTATGTTCCTACTTTTAAGCGGAGTATGTGCTAATCCTTAAAGGAAGTTTTCGTTGCTCAATCAAGCACAACGCCCAAGCTTTTATTTAGATATTCATTTCATATTACTGAAATTTTTTGAGTATTTTCCAAGGCCTTGTAATCTTCCGTATCTAGCGATCTCATCTCATCGTGAAAAAAAAAAGAGTAAGCCATTCGAAGAAAAGTTGGCAAATAGAGATGGTGAATGAAAGGTTTAAGAATGTATCCTATTTACTTACTAATGTACACAAAATATTATAGACCAAATTTTTCCTCAAAAATGGAATATAGTAATTAACGTAAAAAGAGAAAAAATTGAAATTGAAATTCATTTCATTTTCTCATTAATCAAATGTTTTCTTTGAACCAGCGAAAGAAGCGGTATTTCTTGATCTGCCCAATGGAGCAGTATTAGCACCAGAACCAGATGGTCTGAAACCGCCACGGCCACCGCGAGCGCCACCACGACCACCGAATCCACGGTTACCGCCACGACCACCGCCACGACCACCAAAACCACGGCTACCGCCACGACCACCATCGTTGTTTGGTCTTGGAGAAGAGAAGTCTAATCTAACTGGTCTGTTGTCAATGTATTCACCTTGTAAAGCGTCTAGAGCCTTCTTGGCGTCCTCCATGTTGGAGAATTGAACATAACCGAAACCTTTTGGTTGTTCAGTTTCTGGATGTGTTGGGATACGGACGGAAACGACTTCACCGTGTTTAGCGAATAATTCGAAAATAGCGTCTCTGTCAGCATTGAAAGATAAGTTACCCAAGAACAAAGTGTCAGATGGTTCAGATGGGGTATCACCGAATTTCTTGGCACGATCGTTGTTACCAGCTGGCTTGCTTGTGGACATATCACAGTTGATTGGTCTACCATCAATTTCTTTACCTTGCATTTCTTGAATGGCCTTTTCAGCATAAGATTTGTTTTCAAAATCAACGTAACCATAACCACGAGATCTATCGGTACCTCTTTCATAAATAACTCTGGCACCAATGACACCACCGATGTGTTCGAATTCCTTCTTCAACCATTCGTCATCAATAGACCACGATAGTCTACCAACGAAAATAGTAGCTGGTTCTTCGGTTTCTTCATTTTTTTGCTTCTTGTTGGAAGACTCTTCGTCTTCTTCTTCTTCGGCGTCCTCAGATTTACGTTTCTTATCGTTAGACTCTTCCTTTTCGCTTTCGCTATCAGAAGATGAAGATGAGGATGAATCAGAGCTAGAAGATTCTTTTGATTCTTCCTTCTTGGTTTCTTCTTTTTCTTCTTCTTCTTCTTCGTCGGAAGAAGAGTCAGAGGAAGAGGAAGAGGAAGAGGAATCCTTGGATTCTTCCTTCTTGGTTTCAGCTTCACTTTCGCTGTCAGAAGACGATGAAGAAGAGGATTCAGAATCAGAGGATGAAGATGAAGATGAAGATTCAGATTCAGATTCAGATTCAGATGAAGATGAAGATGAGGATGAAGATTCGGAGGAAGAGG
>ERZ794947.146-NODE-146-length-25949-cov-121.939368_pt1 | contig 25949 bp, 18 predicted proteins | sample MGYA00511908_ERZ794947 | MGnify/ENA primary metagenome ERZ794947 (study PRJEB30137, sample SAMN04331400) | food metagenome | isolation source: control ferment replicate 2c | study: EMG produced TPA metagenomics assembly of the Comparison of meta-barcoding and...
GTTCCAAGAAGGCTGAAAAGACTGGTACCAAGCCAGCTGCTGTTTTCACCGAAACTTTGAAACACGATTAAACTTATTAGTACATTAAAAATATTCTTTTATTTTTTATATACATACATAAGCCTTTAATACCTTTAAAGCGGTAACGACTGCCTCTTGAACTTAAAATTATTCTTTTTTTTGGATATTTGTTCGTTATGTTTAATGTATATATGCTGATGTACGATCAGTTTTACGATATGCTCTTATAGGAACATTTACAGTTTTCCCCACATTGAGTCCAGACCGAAGGTTACATACAAGATTTCTTCAGCGTTTGTTACTTCAGGAAGGCAATGGTAATCATACGTATCACATTGAGCAACTTACTGAGGGAGAAAGGAGACCTGTGCCTGGAACTACTTCGTGTAGACAAAGGAATATACCCCTTTGATACTTCTCAACCAATTGGTAGTATGCAGGTGCTGCTCCCCCACGCTAGTAATTACCCCGGTTCCGCTCAATTTTATCTTTTTGACGCGGCTACGAAACTCGGTTTCGAGCAGTCCGTTAACTTAAACTACAGTGAAAATCATTGGTTAAACAACACTCCATGCCAGTATCTGTATGTGTTTTTGCAACAAGCACGACTGGAGTAATAAAGAGTCACGCTAGCAAAATTTGTCTCTATAAGATTAAGATTCTGCTTTATAGCTTTGGAACCTTTCGTAGCTGTAGCCCGCTACGTAGAAATACATAACAATAGAATAATCTATCAAAAATGTCACACCATGTTCCTAATTTATATGGTACACCTATTCGCGACCCTCACGAACGCAAACGCAATTCAGCGTCAATGGGCGAAGTAAATCAGTCAGTTTCTTCGAGGAATTGTGAAAGAGGAAGTGAAAAGGGCACGAAGCAAAGGAAGAAAGCCTCTCGCGCTTGTGACCAATGTAGAAGGAAAAGAATCAAGTGCAGGTTTGATAAACATACCGGCGTATGTCAAGGGTGCTTAGAAGTCGGTGAAAAGTGTCAATTTATTAGAGTTCCATTGAAACGTGGTCCTGCAAAAAAAAGGGCCAGTGTAGTATCCATTGAAAAATTCAGCTCGGATAATGATCCTCTTCAATACCGACCAAGAACACATTCATACCCAATGAACTCGGGAAATAACTACTTACCATCACTCGCCAGGAATTCCTCTTTTCCTTCCATAAGCAGTCTATTTGTTCCCTCGATAACTGCTCAATCGCAACAATTTGTAAAGGTGCCGTACGATGACATCAAGCGTAGGAGCTCTCTGGCAACATTAGGCAGCGATTCATCGATATCTACCGAATTTGGGGGAAACTATCGCTTAGATGAAAACTTAAATGTCAGGCAAGAGGGGAAGGATATTGTAGCGAAAGGAATGATAACGCCCGTGGAGGAAATGGGCGCATGTTCATCTAACGTTCGTCGTCAGGGTTCACAATCTCTTCCAATTCAAGAACAGCGCGCTAGCCCGTACATTAACCCTTTTATCTCTGGGAGATCCAGGCTAAGCAGCCTTTCATATACAAGTGAGGCTACAACTTCAGAAGGTAATACGCAAGGTAAAAACCAATGCATGCTTACTCCCAATAGTGTACGTTCCATTGAAAAGGAACGATTAAACTCGTTAACTGCGGGATGTCCGAACAAAAAATTAGGCACAGATGGTAGAAGTGACAAATGGGACAAAAATTCGACTTGGAAGCCTGTATATCGATCGTCGAATCCTTCTCATCCTAGCACTGAAAAAAATGTTTCCTTGAATCAGGAAGCCAGTGCTAAACCACTTATGCTTGGAACCTACAGACAGTTTGATGCAACCTCGTTCTACAAGGTTTTAGGCATCTACTATAACTTTTTCCATATTAATTTTCCTGTAATACCAATTAACAAAAGTAAATTTACTGACATGCTTGATCCTGAAAAACCAAACGTGATTGATGAGATCAGACAAATTAACAATGAAATTATCCAGTGTTTTAAAACCGCGCTAGAGGTATTGGTATTTTGCAAAATAAAACAAAGAAGGTCATCGAAATCAACAAAATCATGGTCTCGTGACAGTTTATGCGATTTTCAAAAAGGTCTGTATTACATTCAGAATTTCAACAAATGTATAGCCGACTGCTTCCAAAGTTTAATAACTATAAAACCCGTATTAAAACAAAATTCCAGTGTTATTCCTTCAAGAATAAAGTTCATTTACTTTTCGACAATAATAGTGTTAAATTTTATCTTAATATTGGCTGGTGAGGAAAGCTCGCTTTTGCTAGGCCCCTCTGTTGGGGTTTTTAACGAATTTCAAGCTCATAAGTTATTTCTACCTTTTGAAAATACGTCCCCAATGCTATTATTAAATTCAAACGAGGAAAGTGGTGACGAGATACTGGATTATGCTGTGTTGTTCAAAAGGTTGTACATCCTTTTAAACATTCTGGATACGCTACAAAGCTTTCGGCTAGGTCAACCAAAATTAATTAATCTAAATTTTGGTAGCGCCATTGAAACATATTTTAGCGATAAAACAGGTCATAACCAAGTCGTCGAAAAAGCTCCCGTAGCTTTGGATAACATTCTACGAAACCTTAAACTTGGTGAATTTATAACATATTTTGTCCTTAACAGAAAATCATTGCAAGTAAATGTACCTCACCACTTGCTGTTCACAAATCAAACGGATTACGGAGAGTTCGCTGTTGAAAAAGGGGAACATGATAATATAGCTGGCAAATTTGAGACCCTTTTGAAGAAAAAGGAAATTTTAATCAGAAAATTACTAAATATTGAACAGAAAAATGACCATATTCTAGAAAATTGCTGCAATTCGGATGCTGAAATGAAAAATATCGGAGAGCTAGTCTGCTCAATGATCACTCTGGTATCAGGCATATTAGATTCAATTACTAATATGAACGCAGAAAACTCTGTTGATTTGGATTCAAAGCCCCTTCCGAACGCCTATTTTGCTCAGGACAGTGAAGAAGAATTAATGTCGCCAACACAAAGTATTACGTCAAATCTTGCCAGTGAAGAAAATACACGTTGCACAACCAAAGACTTGATGGGAACTGTTTCTATTTTCATGCTGCCAATGGTGGAAGAATGCTATAATATCATTAGTTTGATAGGACCCATACCTACCACATTAATAAGTTTATACATCCGTAATGGAAATATGGCCAAGGGAATAAATGACAGAATTATGACGTTGTCAACTGCGCTGAACGAATTGGTGCAAATAACCGCACTATTTAATACCCTAGAACCTTTTAGGAAGAATGCACATGACCGTGCTAAGCGTTACTATGTAAGTGCTACAAGTAGTACCGGATGCTACGAATCGGTAATGAAGAGCATGTATTCCGGAAAATGTGCAGCTAGTAACGCCTCAAACGTTGCGCCATCGGAGGAAGAAAACAAAAAGATATTGAAAAAGTTTGCCGACATAGGTTGGAAATTGATGGATGATTCAGAATTGGGTTGTTGCTGTTGCTTCTTTAACTAATATTCATGATAACAAGGTGAAAAATAGCATCCTAATGAAGGATAGATAAGTAGATTTTTTCTTTTAAAAACTATAGTACAAGGACATGCAAAGTCATATATCTAAACTAATTTTGGTACACGACCAACAAAAAAGGGTAACAAAGTACACATATTCGCGTCAATAATATGAACAAGTTTGTTTATTTGCTTTTCAAATTTTTTTCTTTCTCCAGCAAACAAAAGTCTTAATGCATTAAATAAGAACCTTCGTTTTTTCTGCTTCTTGAATTACCGTCGATGCCATTCGATTCGAACTTGTAAGAAATTTTGATATTTAGATCTCTGTTATTCTTCTCGTTTGGAGAGCAAACCAATTCACCTTCAATGGTGTCACCAGTTTCAGCATCTAGGTCATCAGGGAAATAAAATATTGTTTGCTTCCAGTGAGTGTATGGAGCATGAGGACCAGTGGAGAACTCAACAGGTCTCTTACCCTTTGGTGCAGGGAAAACAATGTCGAACCAGGTGACTATACCATTAATCATATCTTGTCTCTTGGCCGTCAATTTAAAGTTACTCTTAAACGCTAGATCTGATATTTTTACTGTATTTAAATCAAATTCGATCAATTTGTCTGAGGTGGTGTTGACATTGTTTCTTTCCACGGTGTCGACGATGGGCTCGTGTAAGACCAACGGAACAAATGGCGAATAATCAAACCCGTAAACGTCTTGCCAGTAGTTCAACTTCTCGTCTTTATACTGAGAGTCTTCCAAACCGGCCAAATGAATGGAGCACTTGTCGGGAAAGATCAGACCGCCTTCTACCAAATAGTGGTCTCTAGCGTAAAGAACGGTGTCCATCATGGACTCGTATAGTAGAAAGTAACCCATCCATTCAGAAATTATGATGTCAACTTTAGGAAAGGGTAAATGAACGTCCTCCAACTTGCCTCTTAGCAAGGTGATCTTGTCGCTGAATCCGTTCAACTCTACCAATTCCTTCGCCATCTCAATAATGCTTGACATATCAACACCGATAACATGCTTCGCACCGTGTTTAGCGGCAAACATGGATAAAATACCGGTACCGCAACCGACGTCTAAAACAATCTTGTCCTTAAAAAGATCCTTATTTTGGATAATTGCGTTTCTGTAAGATAAGGTACGAACAGTATCTTGAAGCATCTCTTCGTGAATACCATAGTGATCGTACGAATTGAAGTAGTGCTGTTCGCTTTCACTTAGCTTGGTTTTTTCTGTAGCAGAATCTTTCACGGCTGTCTTGCTCATTATTTTCTTTGGATGAATTTGTCGGTTCTAACTCTTTTTTGGAAACGGCAAGGTGAGCAGTAGGCAGCTCATCTCTTCAACTATTTTTATAACATATAATTTCCCTTTGTGAAAAAATTTTCCCGCCATTTCCAAATTTCGGAATTCCTTTTTCTTTTTTTTCATCTCGGTATATTCTGACATATTACCCTATAGGCGGTATAAAAAGATTCATTATACAGTATAAAATAGAAAATGAGAGAATTATATGGTGTTAAATAGATCCGACATTGAATTTTTCATTAACAGTCCCTCATGGGGCTAGTCTAACGACTTTCCATGGATCGTTTTCTGTTTTTCTTCTGTAAACGAATCTATCATGCAATCTCGAGGGTCTACCTTGCCAGAACTCAATTTCCAGTGGAACGATTCTCAAGCCACCCCAATAATCTGGACATGGGATGTCTTCAGCATCCTTGAAACGTTCGGTGTTTTTTTGGGTCAACTCGTCTAGTTCTTCTCTGTTCTTGATAACATCCGATTGGCGGGAAGCCCATGCACCGATCTTGGATCCACGAGGTCTCGTCTTAAAGTATCTTTCAGAAGTTTCTCTGTTAACATGCTCTGTGATACCTTCAACTCTCACCTGCCTTTGCAGATCCTTCCAAAAGAATACGATTGCCGCATTCGGGTTGGTAGCAATATCATGAGCCTTTCTAGAGGTTCCCCAGTTAGAATAAATAGTAAAACCTCTATGGTCGAGCTCCTTAAAAAGAAGAATCCTGGACGACACCCTCCCACTAGGTAGTTCCGCGGATGAAAAAGTAATTGCTTCTGGCAACGTTTCCCTTGGGTCTTCCTTGGCTTCGTTGAACCATTTGGTGAAAAGATCGATTGGGTCGTCAGTAAGTTGTTTTTCATTCAAAGTAAATTTATCATATTGATACGTCTCAGGAGCAAATATGATTGGCTTTTGGGTCTCCTCAGCTTGTTTAGTCATTTTCAGTGCAGATCCGTGAAGTGTACTACTGGTCTAGGTAGAGTATCTTTAAAATATCTAATCATGCAAATTAGTCATTTCTTCTTTCTTATAAGTTGCGGCCCCTTCTAGTATTTACAATTTACCCGGCGCTGGTTCTGGTGGCATCTATAAGAGCTCTATCTGGCTGCTAAGCAGACTTGCTGTTACTTGTATGTGCTGTTTATCAAGATTGGGGCATTACGCATGTGTATGTGTGAACTACAGTAGTGTTATGAAATACAGCCTGAAAGACGAAAACTTCACAACGGAACTTAAGCGGTTCAATAAACATCTATCTGCCAGCTTAGAGAGACTACCCGTGGTAGAGAAAGACACGGGCAGCCAAAAATACTGGGTGTTGTATATTTACTTGTGTTAGTTTATAAATAAATTTTATATCACTATATGTGTGGTGAAAAGGAAGAGCAATCCTGCTAAAGCTTTTATATCTAAACGCCAAAAAAATAAAAAAAAAAGGAAATGGGAGAAAAGTTTTCAGCGCGCGAACTCGCGAAAAAACTTCCTCTTTAGCAATGGTGACATATAGATCTCAAGGTTCTCAATTAAAAGACCTTCTTTGTAGCTTTTAGTGTGATTTTTCTGGTTTGAGAATAAAACTAGAGAGGAAGATAGGTACCCTATGAAAATGTCAATGGCTGTTGCGTTTGCTTAATCGTATTTTTTTTTTTTTCAGTCCGTGTTTTTTGTACATTCTACGTTTGAGTTTTCCATCATGCAGGCCTCAGAAATTTGGTAGGCACTCGATGGTGAAGAGATAGTGTCGGATTTCGGATTGATCTTTCAGTTGATAGCCTGCTGCTCTTTTCTTTTCCAAAGAATTTCGAGTATGCTGGTGTCAGTGTAGATGCTTGTGTGTGCGCAATTTGTGGTTTTTTATTGTGTTTCTACTTATAGATGGCTAAAATCTGAGTTTAGAAAATGCAAACCGTAAATTCTTAAACACTGCTATTGCATTTAGTTGCTAAAGCAGTGTTTTTGAACTTATTCCTGTTATTCCTTCTTCGTACCGATCCTCTTCTCGACCTAACCTTTTAATTACCATGGGAAGCCTACCATCACCACACCCACACACAAATGTTACAGCTAATTGTTTATTAGCGAAGTTTGCACGAGTTCGCTGTTTATTTTTTTCTCGTTTTCTTATACCTAGTATTTTTTCTGACACTGTTTAAGGTGACAGAAAAAAAGGAGTTTAAGTTAGATTTGCAAACAGACGGTGCTAAGCGCTGTCACTTTATGTCTATCTTATCGTTAACTCTGGAAAAAGAAAAAGGAAAAAGAACGTCAGGGAACATGAGTATATATAGAAATGGTTTATTCTAGTTTTTTCCGTTTTTTCAGTAGATTTTTGCCTTTAAAAGAATAAATCCCACTACAAAAAGGTAAAATAAAAAATCTATTCACTGAACTTACTGATGAAATTTCCAAATGTGCCCCGTACATCGAACGATGTGACAGAGAAAAATACGAGTAGGTAAATAAGCCAAAAGGCAAGGGTGTCCTTTCTTAAGCATCGGTTAGGTTTGCGGGCGATCAGTAACTGAACAATGACACAAGATCAAGAACGTAATTTGAGATTTTTCAAGATGGTTTTTTTAGGTATCTATTAAAACTACTTTGATGATCAATACGGTATTTTTGTCGCATTATTTTCCAAGCGGAAGGAACCGTGTGTTCATTTTATGAATCTTGGTGTTGTATTCACAGCTACTTCTCCTAATGCCTTCGATGCATTTAGATAATTTTTGGAAACATTTTTTTTCTTGATGTATATTTTTTGTATTGTAGAAATCGCGCGTACTGTACTTGTATATCGCTTTATAAGCGCTTTTAATTGATTGTTCATGACGAGGATAGGCGGATAGGCGGAGGTATGCCTCTTAATATTTATAGTAAAGCCCACCAAATGGCTTCTTCTTTTTAGAATATACAATATACAAATAAAAATAAAAAAATAGAAGAACATCCTAGTAATTGTCTTGAAAATAATCAAGATATTGATTGGGATTTTTTATTTAGGGAAACCAAATAATTGCATATGCTTGTTACATCATCATCAGTCATATAAAGTATGTTGTCCGTACTAATGGTGGTATTTACCTTCCCCGAGTGTTACTGATAGGACCAACAAACTTACCGTTAGCATTATGTATCCTATGACTTCCCATCTCACAATTGTGGTTTGCGTAGGTTCGCAAACCCACTCAGCTAACCCCATAAAGATAATAGCTCCCAGGTTGCACGTCGTCAAATACTCAGCAGGGGCCTTGCGATTCAACTCTAATATCGAAATCAAGCTCGGCAAGGAACCAAAGATAATCGAGCCTAGTAGAGAGAACCAAAAGCTCTTGTCATTATAGAACAACGAAATGGATTCCACAGACTCACGGGAGGGAAATTTAGGAATAAATGGCAAAAGTATTACCATGCCAATAATACCGATTAGGGCCATGTGGGTGCTCTGCTTAACCAAGACTACAGCAGAATTTTCGTTCTTGGAAATGTTACTGCAAAACCAACGGTTCCATAACACGGCAAAAGGACCCATAATCAAAGCACCAAGGCCGCAAATCAGAGCACCTTTCAACCTATCAAACAAGAATGGGTCAGAAAGTTCACCCGTGTTAGGGTTGACGGACAGCTTTCCGGCAAGCATGTCACAGGTAGCCTTCGTGTATGAGATGATCAAAATTCCAATGACCGCGTTCATCATGATGAGGAAATTACGGAAAACGTAGTTCTTCCTGGAGATTCCACAAACACCATATAGTAAAGTGACAATTTCGAAAATGGCAGTATTTTGCATCAAAGCAACATCAAATGCCGGTGACAATGACAAAGCCATGTTATAAGTCAAATCAGCGACAATCATTATGAGAGCCAGCACTGTTAGCTTAGCCACATATTTGAAGGTAGCCACGGATATGATTTTTTGCTTCTGCTGTTGGGCTGGAATCCGTGGTTGAGGATCATCCAACACGTGCGAGAACGTATCGACATCTTCGTTTGTCACAGACCCGCTGTTGTTGTTGTCAAACTGAGAATTCCTGTTCGAGTCTGAGTCAGAGACAAACATCGGTCTCATCTTCTCCCAAAGTCGAGATGCAGGCACCAAGAGCAGCCACGAAGCAAAATACATAAAGGTCAGATAGAAGGTTAATGAACTTGAGTTTCCGTTGTCGCCGTTAGTTTCAGGCGTTGCAATTGTACCATTGGGCCCCACGGAGATTTCCTTTTTAGATTGTATGTTAGACAAACATTTTGTTTGAATCACGTAGCCTATTACACTTGAAAACCAAAGTAGTGTGGTAGACATGACGCTGTATCTTTGTTTGTTATCGTGCTAACTCACCAGCTCAAGAGCGGATCTGTTCTGGAAGAAAATGGCCTACAAACATTTCTTTCACTTGATCTTCCCACGTTCACATAGCCTCCTTTAGAGTGAGAGAGCTTTTTTTTTTCTTGCGATACACCTTCGCCGGGTGATAGCCGATATTACAAGAACGGGTTATAGCGTTATAAGTATATATGTATATACAAGGAAGAAAGTAGCATATATTTACAATCTTATTTGAATAAGAAGGAGTACCATGCCTCCTTCTGCTTGGCGCGCTGCTCTGCAGGCACATAACTCTTAACGTGTTCCACGATCTTGTCCACGCCCGTTTTTTCATCATAATTTCTACCCAAAGCATCAACAAACTGTCCTTCAGGGTCCATGAGATAAAAGAAGATGGAATGGTCTACCAAATAATCTTGGCCCGGTTTGACGTTTGGAGGCGTAGAAAAGTATACTCTGTACTTCTTGCATGCGTTCTTCACCTCATCGAACGTCCCCGTCAAACCCAGGATGGAGGGATGAAAGTCGCTCAAATACTCTTTCAATACAGCAGGGGAGTCTCTTGCTGGATCACAAGTTATAAATAATGGCTGCAGAGTAATACCATACTTTGAAGAGAGTGTATTAAGCCATAGACCTAGCTTATCCAGTTCATCAGGACAGATGTCAGGACAGTTACTAAACCCAAAGTATATTATAGAAAACTTACCGAGAAGGTTTTTCTCCGTAAACTCATTGCCATACATATCCTCCAGATGGAAGGGTCCCCCAAGTGAAGGTTTACCGTATCCTCTGTTTGCTTCAGCCTCCTTCTGTGTTTCCAATCTGCGTTTCTCCCTGTTGAAGAAATAAGAAAGTGCCCCACCGACTGCTAGGAATAGAGCAATGGCCTTTCCCGTGGAAAACTCGATCGAGCCTTCTCGCACTTTGCCGTTATCCTTAATGGGAGTACCGCCCACAGGTACTCTGCTTAATGGTTTCTTGCCATTTGACTGCCATAAGCGCGTTACAGTAAAGAATCCCCTTTGAGTGAGCAATTTAGCGCCATTGCCACTTAATCTTGCGGCTGGCAATTGGACCAATCTTAGATTGGCACTTCTTGACAACTTCAGCATCTTTTCTACGTTTGCTGTTTTTTCTGTTTCCCTTGCCTTATACGAACATACGTTTCTAATGCCGATTATAAACACAATAGACACAATTATACTATTTTCTCACTTTTCTCTTCGGGAGATCGCTATTGATTATTATTCCCGTTTATTTCCTTCAATTTAGGGTCTGAAAAGAAGATAGTAGGGTTAGTTTTTTGGGGTTTAAAACCCTAGTATAAACCCCTATACTATTTGTTTATATATTTCCTATTTGAGTATGATAGCATCGATATTGAAATTTACAGAACTTCAATTTAGTTTCAATTGGGAATTCGAGGACTCTCCCTTGGGATGGCCCCAGTCTATTTAACTATCTTCCATAATATTACTGTTGATTTCGTGACTCAGAAGAGAAAACAGAGGAAGTTACATATAGACCCAAATAAAAACCAAAGAACCACATATAGAAATGACGAGAAACCCGTTTATGGTGGAACCTTCGAATGGCTCTCCTAATAGACGTGGTGCTTCAAACCTCTCCAAATTTTACGCAAACGCTAACAGCAACTCTCGGTGGGCTAATCCCAGTGAGGAGAGTTTGGAGGATAGCTATGACCAATCTAACGTTTTCCAAGGCCTTCCGGCATCTCCTTCGAGAGCTGCACTAAGATACTCCCCAGACCGTCGCCATAGAACTCAATTTTACCGCGATAGTGCCCATAACTCTCCAGTTGCTCCGAACAGGTATGCTGCTAATCTACAAGAGTCTCCCAAAAGAGCAGGCGAGGCTGTCATACATCTAAGTGAGGGGAGTAACCTTTACCCCCGCGATAATGCAGATCTACCGGTAGACCCCTACCATCTATCACCCCAGCAACAGCCCAGTAACAATCTGTTTGGAAGTGGCAGATTGTATTCTCAAAGCTCGAAATACACGATGTCTACTACTTCCACAACGGCTCCCTCTCTGGCAGAAGCAGACGATGAAAAGGAAAAATACCTCACTTCGACTACTTCCTATGATGATCAGTCTACAATTTTCTCTGCAGACACTTTCAATGAAACAAAATTTGAACTGAACCATCCAACAAGACAGCAGTATGTAAGACGTGCCAATTCTGAGAGTAAGAGAAGAATGGTCTCAGACTTGCCTCCCCCAAGCAAGAAGAAGGCACTATTGAAACTAGACAACCCGATACCAAAAGGTCTGTTGGATACTTTGCCTCGTAGGAACTCCCCTGAGTTTACGGAAATGAGATATACAGCCTGCACTGTGGAACCTGACGATTTTTTGAGAGAAGGTTACACTTTGAGATTCGCAGAGATGAACAGAGAATGTCAAATTGCCATTTGTATTACCATGTACAATGAAGATAAATATTCATTGGCAAGAACCATCCACTCCATTATGAAGAATGTTGCTCATCTTTGTAAGCGTGAAAAATCTCATGTTTGGGGCCCCAATGGCTGGAAGAAAGTCTCTGTAATTCTGATTAGTGACGGTAGAGCAAAAGTCAACCAAGGGTCTCTCGACTATTTAGCTGCTTTGGGTGTTTATCAAGAAGATATGGCCAAGGCGTCTGTGAATGGTGATCCGGTAAAAGCGCACATTTTTGAATTGACAACTCAGGTCTCTATCAACGCCGATCTGGATTATGTTTCAAAGGACATTGTTCCTGTGCAATTGGTTTTTTGTCTAAAAGAAGAAAATAAGAAAAAGATCAATTCCCATCGTTGGCTATTCAACGCGTTTTGTCCCGTTTTGCAACCTACTGTAGTTACTTTGGTTGATGTCGGTACACGTTTAAACAATACAGCAATTTACAGGTTATGGAAGGTTTTTGATATGGATTCAAATGTGGCTGGTGCGGCTGGTCAGATTAAGACTATGAAGGGGAAGTGGGGACTGAAACTTTTCAATCCATTAGTTGCATCGCAAAATTTTGAATATAAGATCTCGAATATTTTAGATAAACCATTAGAAAGTGTTTTTGGTTATATCTCTGTTCTTCCTGGTGCCCTGTCCGCATATAGGTATAGAGCCTTAAAAAATCATGAAGATGGCACTGGCCCTCTCAGATCGTATTTCCTTGGTGAAACTCAAGAAGGCAGAGACCATGATGTTTTCACTGCAAATATGTACTTGGCTGAAGATAGAATTCTTTGTTGGGAATTGGTCGCCAAGCGAGATGCAAAATGGGTTCTAAAATATGTTAAGGAAGCCACTGGTGAAACGGATGTTCCCGAAGACGTTTCTGAATTTATTTCTCAAAGAAGACGTTGGTTAAATGGTGCAATGTTTGCCGCAATTTATGCTCAATTGCATTTCTACCAAATTTGGAAAACTAAACATTCTGTTGTACGCAAGTTCTTTCTTCATGTTGAATTCCTTTATCAATTTATTCAGATGCTTTTTTCCTGGTTTTCTATTGCAAATTTCGTTCTTACCTTTTATTATTTAGCAGGATCAATGAATTTAGTTATTAAACATGGTGAGGCCTTATTCATTTTTTTTAAATACCTGATCTTTTGTGACTTGGCAAGTTTATTCATTATTTCCATGGGTAATAGACCCCAGGGCGCGAAACATTTATTCATTACCTCCATGGTTATACTGTCTATATGTGCCACATATTCTCTAATTTGTGGGTTTGTTTTTGCTTTCAAGTCGTTAGCTTCTGGAACGGAATCCCACAAAATATTTGTCGACATCGTTATCTCATTGCTCTCCACCTATGGCCTATACTTTTTCTCATCACTGATGTACCTGGATCCTTGGCACATGTTTACATCATCCATACAATACTTTTTGACACTTCCCGCCTTTACGTGTACTTTACAGATTTTTGCCTTCTGTAATACACACGACGTTTCCTGGGGTACTAAAGGTTCCACACAGGAGTCCAAGCAATTGTCCAAGGCCATTGTCGTTCAAGGTCCAGATGGGAAACAGATTGTGGAAACAGATTGGCCTCAGGAAGTTGATAAGAAGTTTTTGGAAATAAAAAGTCGTTTGAAAGAACCAGAATTTGAAGAATCAAGCGGCAATGAAAAACAATCCAAGAATGATTATTATAGAGATATAAGAACCAGAATTGTGATGATTTGGATGCTATCAAATCTAATACTGATCATGTCTATAATTCAAGTCTTTACACCACAAGATACTGACAATGGTTATTTGATATTCATTTTATGGTCTGTGGCCGCTTTAGCTGCCTTTAGGGTGGTTGGTTCCATGGCCTTTTTGTTCATGAAATACTTGCGTATAATAGTGAGTTACAGAAATAAAGTTGAAGGTAGCGGCTCATGGGAAGTCTCTAAATTAGACTTACCAAATGTTTTCCACAAAAAGGGCTAATGCCAGTATTTTTCAGCTAATTTCTCGTCATTCCCTCTTTTTTCTCATTCTGTTTTAGAATGTACAGGTTATGACAACCATTACCTTCTAGGATATTTTGACATTTCTCTCTTAGACTTTTTATATATAATATACATGTTTCAATACCAAATATAATGTAGCATAACATAATCTATCTTTTTACTCATAGACCTTTACTTTCCTCTCTAAAAGCCGTGTCGCAGTAACTGGTGACGCTAAAGTTCTCCGGCGTTTTTTTATGTATGAGCTGGGCATCAAGAGCTTTTGAGATTTTCCAAGTAGTAACTCATCTTTCTGAGTGTGCTATCAAATACATACTAAGGAGAATAAACTCTTGTTATTACGTATTCTTCATCCTTATGGGTAGAGAGCGCACTGTTTTAGTACATTTTCTAGACGTCGAAACGTAGAGCAATTGTCGATAAAACAAAAAAAAAGTAAGAAGATATATGAATATGAGCTGTCGCTAGAACTAGTAAGTATATGATGGAGATATAATAAGTGAATAATTCGATATTTAATGAACGTTCTCATTTATTTGGAAGAAATGTTTATCACGTGATGGAGAACCAATGAGCGGCGAGTAACTACGCGAGGAACCCGGACCGCAATAACGATTAAAGAAGGCCCGGAAGGGAGATGTTTAAATGATTATCACTCAGTTAAAAAAGACAAATAAGAAACTATTGAGACTGAACCGTTTTGGTTAATTTCAGGTGGAAACAATTGAAGACGAGCAGTAAACATTATTTTATTTAGTAGTCATGTTGTCAAGAATTGTATCAAACAATGCAACACGCTCCGTAATGTGCCACCAAGCGCAAGTGGGTATTCTTTATAAGACTAACCCAGTGAGAACTTATGCTACTTTGAAAGAAGTGGAAATGCGTTTGAAATCTATCAAAAATATTGAGAAGATCACAAAAACTATGAAGATTGTTGCATCTACAAGATTGAGTAAAGCTGAAAAGGCTAAAATTTCCGCAAAGAAGATGGATGAAGCAGAGCAGTTGTTTTACAAGAACGCCGAAACCAAAAATTTGGATGTTGAGGCTACTGAAACAGGTGCTCCTAAAGAGTTGATTGTTGCTATCACCTCTGATAAGGGGTTGTGTGGTTCTATCCACTCTCAATTGGCTAAAGCTGTGAGAAGACATTTGAATGATCAACCAAACGCCGATATAGTCACTATTGGTGATAAAATTAAAATGCAGCTATTGAGAACCCATCCTAACAACATTAAATTGTCTATTAATGGAATTGGTAAAGATGCCCCAACTTTCCAAGAATCTGCTTTGATTGCCGATAAGTTATTGAGTGTCATGAAGGCCGGCACTTACCCAAAGATTTCCATTTTCTACAATGACCCAGTGTCTTCCCTATCTTTTGAACCATCTGAAAAACCGATCTTTAACGCCAAGACCATTGAACAATCCCCATCATTCGGCAAATTTGAGATCGACACGGACGCAAACGTTCCAAGAGATTTGTTTGAATATACTTTGGCTAACCAAATGTTGACAGCAATGGCTCAAGGTTATGCTGCTGAAATTTCCGCCAGAAGAAACGCTATGGATAACGCTTCCAAGAATGCCGGTGATATGATCAATCGTTACTCTATCTTGTACAACAGAACAAGACAAGCTGTCATTACTAATGAACTGGTTGATATTATTACTGGTGCTTCCTCTTTGGGATGATAAAAAAATCACCCTGCATTGCCTCTTTATTTGACGTTGTTTTTGTAGAACATGAAACGAATTTTGACTTGATGAGACGAAGTATATATCCAAAGAATACCTTAAATAGAAAAGGAAAGATAATAAATACTAAACACTACTATATATTCAGGTAAAATACAAAAATTATAACATTTTTAAAACTTTTTTTTTTTGAAAGTCCTTCTCGCTTTAGGATTTTTTCCCATTAAGATTATGATGGTTTCATGTATGTGTCAGTTAAAAAAAATATGGCTAAGTAGCAATGAAACGAACCAAGAAAATGAAAACAATATATAGTGCTGTTGAAATAACAAAGACATTGGTATATATTTGTAAAATGTCTGTTAAATGTTTTTTATCTCAGGTTCTTGCTTGTCTTTGGTAGAAGAAATTATAGTAAACAAACAAACAAACAAACAAAAAAAAAAAAAAAAAAATGGTCGCAATCTCAATGATTTGGTTTTTTACCAAGCGTATGCCCAGAATATTTGCATTAGCTTTTAATTTAATTTCAATATTTCTTTTGATTTTTCTTCTCATCGGCTGTTACAACCCGTCAAATCAGTCAACATTTCTAGTGAAGTATAAATTTGATGACAACTCACCTTTTTATACGATCATAGAGAAATCATATGAAAAATCAAATACAACTCTGGGCTTGGAGGAAGTCATTATAAGATCCGGTTACATGGGTGTTTGTATTGATAACATTCCCTCCCAATATAGCTCTTACAATAATATGACTACATTCTCCAATTCAATTTGCTATGCAAGAAAGAATTTAAGCTCGGTTCCCTTATACAGAGACTTGGAAATTCAACTCTCAAATATTGCATCTTCCAGCTCCAAAACCCAATCAAGCGTTGTCTTGAACATTTTGAAGTTAGCCCAATTAACTTCGGTTAATGTTATACATCCATATGTCTTGATGGCAACTGTAATCCTAACAATCCTAATGTTTCTATTTATTCTGTATGTAACTGTCCCTAAGTTACCATTCAAACTAGCGGTTAATAAATTTCTACTGTTGCTAAGTTCAACTATAGTTTTGACATGGGGTATTGGTGCGATGTGGACTCATGTAGGGATAAATGCAAGTTACAGATTGGTTCCATCATCAAGTATGAATATAATCACTGTCAAGAAGGGCAAGAAGGCAGCAGTAATGGCTTGGTTTAGCTTTGCATTCCTCCTTTTAGACAGTGTGGTTTTATGGTTAATATTTTTAAGGGATAGGAAAAGCTTGAAAGATGAAATTGATAATGTTCCATGTGCCCAAAATAGGTACAATAACTACTCTTCGGATTCATCTACATTGCATTCCAAAGTTTAGTTTTATCCTCAAATAAACATATAAGTTTTGAGCGGATATTTCAGAATGTCAATTTTTAAAAGTAAAAGGAGAAAAAATTTATATAATTCACGATTAACATTATATAATGTGATGAACTACTTAAAAAATTTAACGTTCGATAATTAAGTAACAACAGAGAAAATATGAGCTTACCTAAACTCTAATCATTACCGTCTGTTTTATTTACTGTCACCTTGATGAGCGACTAAAAAGATAGAACGCGGGTTTTTCGCGCAATGTAACAAAGCTCCAGAAATTTTTTATAAATACTAATGTTATAGCAAAAAAAATAAGGACCTTAAAGTCGTAAACTAAATTGAAAAGCCCAAATCATTCAAATTCTATATCGTTGAACTTTTAATAGGCTGCGAATACCGACTATGTCTCCCATACAGGTTGTTGTCTTTGCCTTGTCAAGGATTTTCCTGCTATTATTCAGACTTATCAAGCTAATTATAACCCCTATCCAGAAATCACTGGGTTATCTATTTGGTAATTATTTTGATGAATTAGACCGTAAATATAGATACAAGGAGGATTGGTATATTATTCCTTACTTTTTGAAAAGCGTGTTTTGTTATATCATTGATGTGAGAAGACATAGGTTTCAAAACTGGTACTTATTTATTAAACAGGTCCAACAAAATGGTGACCATTTAGCGATTAGTTACACCCGTCCCATGGCCGAAAAGGGAGAATTTCAACTCGAAACCTTTACGTATATTGAAACTTATAACATAGTGTTGAGATTGTCTCATATTTTGCATTTTGATTATAACGTTCAGGCCGGTGACTACGTGGCAATCGATTGTACTAATAAACCTCTTTTCGTATTTTTATGGCTTTCTTTGTGGAACATTGGGGCTATTCCAGCTTTTTTAAACTATAATACTAAAGGCACTCCGCTGGTTCACTCCCTAAAGATTTCCAATATTACGCAGGTATTTATTGACCCTGATGCCAGTAATCCGATCAGAGAATCGGAAGAAGAAATCAAAAACGCACTTCCTGATGTTAAATTAAACTATCTTGAAGAACAAGACTTAATGCATGAACTTTTAAATTCGCAATCACCGGAATTCTTACAACAAGACAACGTTAGGACACCACTAGGCTTGACCGATTTTAAACCCTCTATGTTAATTTATACATCTGGAACCACTGGTTTGCCTAAATCCGCTATTATGTCTTGGAGAAAATCCTCCGTAGGTTGTCAAGTTTTTGGTCATGTTTTACATATGACTAATGAAAGCACTGTGTTCACAGCCATGCCATTGTTCCATTCAACTGCTGCCTTATTAGGTGCGTGCGCCATTCTATCTCACGGTGGTTGCCTTGCGTTATCGCATAAATTTTCTGCCAGTACATTTTGGAAGCAAGTTTATTTAACAGGAGCCACGCACATCCAATATGTCGGAGAAGTCTGTAGATACCTGTTACATACGCCAATTTCTAAGTATGAAAAGATGCATAAGGTGAAGGTTGCTTATGGTAACGGGCTGAGACCTGACATCTGGCAGGACTTCAGGAAGAGGTTCAACATAGAAGTTATTGGTGAATTCTATGCCGCAACTGAAGCTCCTTTTGCTACAACTACCTTCCAGAAAGGTGACTTTGGAATTGGCGCATGTAGGAACTATGGTACTATAATTCAATGGTTTTTGTCATTCCAACAAACATTGGTAAGGATGGACCCAAATGACGATTCCGTTATATATAGAAATTCCAAGGGTTTCTGCGAAGTGGCCCCTGTTGGCGAACCAGGAGAAATGTTAATGAGAATCTTTTTCCCTAAAAAACCAGAAACATCTTTTCAAGGTTATCTTGGTAATGCCAAGGAAACAAAGTCCAAAGTTGTGAGGGATGTCTTCAGACGTGGCGATGCTTGGTATAGATGTGGAGATTTATTAAAAGCGGACGAATATGGATTATGGTATTTCCTTGATAGAATGGGTGATACTTTCAGATGGAAATCTGAAAATGTTTCCACTACTGAAGTAGAAGATCAGTTGACAGCCAGTAACAAAGAACAATATGCACAAGTTCTAGTTGTTGGTATTAAAGTACCTAAATATGAAGGTAGAGCTGGTTTTGCAGTTATTAAACTAACTGACAACTCTCTTGACATCACTGCAAAGACCAAATTATTAAATGATTCCTTGAGCCGGTTAAATCTACCGTCTTATGCTATGCCCCTATTTGTTAAATTTGTTGATGAAATTAAAATGACAGATAATCATAAAATTTTGAAGAAGGTTTATAGAGAGCAAAAATTACCAAAGGGTTTGGATGGAAATGACACCATTTTTTGGCTCAAGAATTACAAGCGCTATGAAGTCTTGACCGCTGCTGATTGGGAAGCCATCGATGCACAAACAATTAAATTATGATTTGATGTTCCTGAATTAGGATAAAGTATTTTTCCTTGCACGAGAGTACGTATGTAAACGTAATATTGATAAAGAATCAAAAAAAGTTTTATATCTATCTATATATGTACCTAATAACATATGGAAAGGATTATTTAAAATCAAAAAATAAAACAATAAAGTTTATAAACTAACCAAATTATTGTTAGAGTTGGTAATATTAGCACTTCAGTTAACTCAATACGATTGATCTTGAAACTATCGGTAACTGAATGGTTTGTTTCGGGATCACTTACGAATGATCCAGTGGAATAGTACCTTTCCATTAAAGCATCCTTCTCATTCCAAATTTTATACAGCCATTCTGAAAATTCATTTTCGTCGTCTAAGGGAATATCTTTGACATCAAATGCTCTGATGTGAATATCGACTAACTTCGGGTATTTTCCTTCTAAAAATATGCTCTTCAGCCCATATATAAGCTCACCATATTCCTCCTGTTTTACACCGGAGTAGCCGATCGTAATATCATATAGACTTTCAATACTTGGCTTCAACTTTTGTAACGAGTATCTTAGGCCTGTAGAATGAGGCAGCAGCACATTCTTGAATGGCTTTTTGCCTATTTTGGTAGCATATTTAGCACTTTTTTGCCTAGTATCAGCACTGAGATTTGTACCTTCAGGGAATAGGATAAGATTGTATGGCCAATGGATTTGTTTTGGATCAATAAACTCCGGATTCCATATGCTCTCTCCTTCCTCAGTTATGCGCTCAGGTGACTTTCCAGCAAGTGAGCCGGCGCCCCTTGCATTCGAATCAAGGCCAGCAAGGCTGTTGCTTAGGGTTATTTTGTCTTGTGCCCACTTTCTACTCATAAAAATGAAATTATAGTTTCTCATACCGAAACCGAGGATAGGAATGGAAGCCAACGATTTTTTTAAAATAATGAAGACATTAGCCCCTAAGTTCGATGTGTAAGCCAACCACCATAAAAATATCCAATCCGTGTATATTTGGTGATTGCAAATGGCCACCGAATTGGACTTTAGATGAGAAAGAATCCTTTTCTTCTTCAAGTCTAAAAAAAAAGTACCTTTAGGAACACTGGAATTTTCAGTGGTAATTCTAACTGCAGATGGTGCGACAACATGCAAAATGGATGATACCAGGACAATAAATAGTCTTTTGGTTTTATTGAGACCAATTTGTTTCCTTATATCATTTCTACAGTAAAGAGTCTTATAGGTGAGTTGGAGAAACAAAAGAATAAGGCATCCCTGGAAGAAAATCAATAAAGAAATACCTGGGACGACGACTTTTCGAACTTTATGAGCTATTTTTTGATGCAGCATCAGCTTATTGACCTCGCTAGCAATCTCAATACCAGTGGACCTGATATATCCTTTTTTTTTGTTGGCTAGTGTTCATTAATGATCTTTCGCGTTTATATTTCTTTTTCTGATGAGTTTTTCGCCTCTTGAGATGTTGTTGAACATTATTTAATAATACTTTTAGCACAATAACGATTTACCATAAACTAAAGTAAACTATGTATGTGCCACCCTATGAAAAGTCTACAATGAAAATATTTACGCTTCCCTCTTATTAACCGATATGATTAATCAATTTTGTCGTACAATTTTTGTAAGTCGTAGTTCTCTCTCCAGTAATCACCGTGCTTTTTCAGTATTATAAGTACACTGCTAGCACCCAAGACGATAAAGGCCAGCATTGTGAAAGCCCACCCAGTTCCCATACCGTTTAACATGGGTGTGGTGACAAAGACTGCGGTTGCAGCCAAGATTTGCCTTATTAAATTATTCAAAGCAACACCGGTGGCACCCTTTCCCGGCAATGAATCGACCAAATAGGAAAGGGTAGCACCAATTGTCATCATAGCTGCATATCCAAAGAGGGCTGTTCCTATTAGTGGCGTTACCCAGTGGCATTTTTTATCTAGGCACCAGCCAAATATCAATAGCGCAATGGGGAAAGATATTACAGATGTAACAACATTCCACGATATACGAGCTTCAGGAGCAAGAATTCCATATTTCTCTTTGTATCTTTTTAAAAGCATGTCCACCCAACGTCCACCGTAAATTGAGGCGAAAAAGTATGTTACAGAATTCGGAATATACAGTAGACCAATGTATAATGGTTTAAAGTTGTAAGGAGGCCTTGAATATTTATATTCAACTGTCATATTAACAAAGTATACCGTGGAAAAGGAAATTGCGGAAAATGTTATTGCAAGTGCCACGGGTGGATATTCTAGGAAGTGCAATGATTTTAAAGGCTTGATAAAATAAACAAAAAAGGTGTCCCAGACCTTCCTCACCGCTGATACCTCTTTAGGAGCAATTTCACCTCCATTACTGGATAGCACTTTTTTGACTTGCTCTTCCAGGTTGGTTTGTAATTTTCTCAGACTATTTTCTCGAATCGATCTCGCTAACTTTGGATCTGTTGATCTTATTCTCGTAACTTGTGCTGTTGTTGCATCGATACCGCTATCATCTAGCTGATATTCATACAGGCTTCTACTCGCCTCTGTATAAATCCGTTGCAATTGGGTTTCTCCAGCTCGACCATCATAAGTATTGGGGCTGGAGTGACTTTCTAAATCTAGCGAGTCTTGATCCCTTACCTCTCCAACGTAGTTATGCTTCTCAGTAGATAATGTGGCAACTTGGTTTTCAATTCGATCCGTCTCATCTTCTCCCCTCTGATAATCTTCTTGTATCTCTCCACGTTCGTTATTGTCTACTTGAATACGTCTTTCAGCCAAAATTTGAGCGATAGCGCCTTTAGAATCTTGTTTTCTTAATGTTTCAGGTAGTAACACTGTCAAAAGAATGACATTACATCCGGATAAAATAACCATAAACCATTGAGTGGATCTCCAGGGCCAGCGATTCACTAATAAAGATCCAAAAATTGGAGATAGTAGCGGGGCCAGTAGTGGACCCAAATAGTAATAACTCAAATTTTTACCTCTATCTTCGCTAATATATAAATCAGCCACTGTTCCAGCACCTACACTTTGAACACTGGCAGAAGCAGCCCCACAGAGCATTCTCAAGGCAATAAATGAGTTGATATCAGGAGCTAGAGCAGACCCGATATTAAATGCAAACAATAATGCAAATGAAGTTATGTAAGTAGTTCTTCTGCCCTCTAGCTCGGATAGAGAAGACCACCACAATGGGAAAACACCAAGACTTAAAAGGTACACACCAATTGAAACGTTTACCATAATCACTGATGTTTTAAATTCTGTTGTGATTGAGTTGATCGCTGGAAAAATGATAGATGTACCCATGGGGCCCATCATGGAGGAAAACGCAATCAAGAAGACAATCATCTTTTTCATCATCGGTGGATAATCTCTGGCATCCTTGAACTCCGGTATAATGGCGAGTTGAGGCAATAGTCCCCTACGTTGATTCTTTGGAACAACGTATTCCTCACTCTTCAACCTACTTAGCTGGTTGTCTCTGTGTTCACGACTATTTGATGCCGTACTTTCCAGATTGGTCTTTTCGTAACTATAATCGTTGTGCTCGCTGTGCGGGCTGCCGCTGCTTTCATCGCAGTGCATCATAACATGATTGTTCGGTAGTGAATTGTCAGAGCAATTACTCCTCAAAGACCCTACATTCGATTGTGAACCTTGGGCTTGCATGTTTATCGCTTTCTGACTTCGGTCCTAGCATAGACGTTAACAAGTTAGAAAGATGTGAATACATATGCCTTCAACCCTGTTTTCTTTTAAGGATACAAGGACACAGCTATTACAACAAATTTTGTTGGTTTCTATCTTATCTAATCGATAATCTTTTAATCTTTTAATCTAATCGCAGTTATCCAAAACTGGAATGAGATGGTTCAAATCCCCAAAGGTAGATGGAGTTACTGCTGAGGCGTGGAAAAACCCGAGTTTTTCCGAAGCCGCATATAAGAAATTGAGCAGGAATAATAGATATTTACGAAGAGGTAAAAGTGATAAAAGGCAGCGCCGTGGCAATATCTATTTACAATGACTCATTCTGACTATTTAAAAGTATGTAAGGGCTTTATCTAGGCTTTGTGCCGTTCAGGCTTTTTGTATACACATGTGATAATTGTATTACAGCTTGTAAGTAATTCAATGAACGTTTCTACACCGGCTAAACAAGAATCCATTTTGCTCCAAGGCTCCAAGTTTCCATCCTTTACTGTGTTCACCGGTTCTGAATTTGGAGAAAACTTGGCCATTGGAAACAATTTTTCGTTTATAGCGCCTGCTATCAGGCTATTGATCTCATAATAGTTGTACCCATATGCATTCTTAAACGCCACTTCTGATGGGAGAATAACTGCTGATAAAACAGCATTGATGCCTACCTTAGTCATGAAATTGGGTTCATTTGCTTTCAGTTCATTCAAACCTGGAATTGCCTTCAGTAGGGAGATGCCGTAACCTGGGATGAAACCTTTGGCCAGCCCATGACATAGGACGTTATTTAAGCAATTATCTATTGCATTTCTTCTTCTGTCGATTTCGATTTCGTTATGTCCACCAATGCTTAAAGTGACCGTATTTTGGAGGAAGGATTTCGGAACTTTATTTGGAATCGCTTCAGCGTCAATGGAGTTATATAAGAATGCCTCCCCTGTGGTCGCCTTTATGGATTCGATACTGCCGTAATATTTATCCGCACACATTTTGCTTGGCACTAAAGGACTATATTCTGGTGAGTAGATACTGTCATATCCGCAAGGCAACCGTAAGAACTTTATAAAATCAAGATTCTCCTGTGGCGCTAAGTCATTGTTCGCCTTTTTAGAGTACTTCAAAACCACTATTCGGCTTTCATTATTTTCTCTCTTGTTTCTGTTATTGTTAATTGTAACGGATGTTAATGCATCACCCGTGCAATCTCCGTTAACGATTAAGAGGACAGATTTTCTCAACTTTCTTGCATACGTTATCGTGGGTAGAATTTTATTAGCGTCTCGTAACGTCCCATCATACATAAGAACTAGCATATCTTTATCAATGGAAACTAATTTCTTAGTAGGCAACTCCAGGGACCTTAAATAGGCTTCATTACTATCTAAAATACCAGCTGGATATTTCCAACCCTTGGATACATCAACCTCATCGTAAGTTTTGTTGCCGTTTATGACCCGCACAATGTCATCCGAAAACAATTCATAATTAATGGCTTTCAAAACCCTTTTGATGCTTTGGCTGTCTGAGGAGGACATAGTCAATTGCTCGACCAGAGCATCAACATCGTTTTGGCTTTTCACTATAATCTTGTTCTTCGCAAGAAAATCTCTGATATACCGTAATCCGGCCTTGATCCCATTGGTCACTTCTTTTTCGGGATACTTGAAATAGTGCTCCAGTAAAGAGCATGTCAAAGATGTTGAAGTTGCTGTTAAGTTGTCCCGAATGCAATCCATGAATAATTGTAGACCAACCCTCCCCAGCTTTCGAGGCCTGTTTGATTGAAGTCGTGTGTTGGTAGCTTCATCTACTTGTAGGGAATCTAGTAACTCACGCATTACATTGTGAAGTCTCATGGTATCATGAGAACTAACGACCTGTGGCTTGGATTTATACTTAGGTTCATATATCAATGTTTTATTGTAGGAGGATGAAGTTATTATTTTTTCCAACAGCTTAATACCAGAGAGCGTATCTCTGAGAACCTGAAGGTTTTTTGTTCTATAGATTGGGGTGTGTAACGTTTTTACCGAACATTTCGTTTGATGATTTCCCAATTTCCTCAAACAATTCCTCAGCATACTCGTTAAAGCATAAGAGAGTTTTATGTTTACAGTAGTGTGGGAGAAAATATCGCCAGGTTAAAGCTCGTAAAAGGTAAACTATCGCACTATCGAAACTTTTGTTTCACAGGGAATGGGAGAAAGGGCCTTTATTTTTTACATTTTTTTAAGCCATAACGGATTTTAGTTACCGAGATTTTCAATCCTATAAGAATTACCTAAACTATTAAAAGCGGACCCATCTAAAACATAACGCTCGGCAAGTAGATGTATTGTTCCAAAAAGGCAATACATCCATACAACGGTGCCACCGATTTGTAATGAATGCTCTGTAATGTTTGGGGGATTCATTGAATTTACTGCTGGAACCGAGAGAGAAACACGACAGAGCAATTCATATAAATGAATAAATGAAAACTCGGTCGTATTGCCCTTAAACGTTTATAGGACCAGGTTGGCTACTTCCTCATCTCAATTTTGTGATAGGGGAGGTCTGCGTAAGGAATCAATTCGGATACCTTGGTAGTACTTTTTAGGGGCACATTTTTTATTTCTACTTCTTGTATTATTAGGTATCACTGAGATCTATCTCTAATGATGCCTTCACTCCCACAGATAGTGGAAGACATTAATGCACTTTAAATCAAAACTTCTTCAACTAAAACTACTCTTTTCGAACGCAGAAGATATAATATCATTCCTAAAGACTTTCTGCGTACCTAAATTAGCAAATTTAAAAAAATAAAGAGTTTGATCCAACCGAGGTTCGAACTCGGGATCTTCGCCGTGTAAAGGCGACGTCTTGAACCACTGGACCATTGGACCCGGAACTCGATACTATGTCATTTTTGGATATCGATTAGTTGTATACATTGGATTTCTCATCTAAAAGCATTACGCATGCCCTATAACTGGTAAATTCAATGAATGTTTTGTAAGTTGAGGGGATGCTAATTCCCTACGAAGTATTTCTATATTATGTGCAACTACATCAAGAAGATAATATTAAAGTTGTTGGAATAAGAATCTGTTGGAATGGAAACCAACTATCGTCCATAAACTATAGTTATACTACTGGTATTATCATATAC
>ERZ794947.147-NODE-147-length-25080-cov-124.813107_pt1 | contig 25080 bp, 15 predicted proteins | sample MGYA00511908_ERZ794947 | MGnify/ENA primary metagenome ERZ794947 (study PRJEB30137, sample SAMN04331400) | food metagenome | isolation source: control ferment replicate 2c | study: EMG produced TPA metagenomics assembly of the Comparison of meta-barcoding and...
AATGACAACGATGCAGCAACGAATGCTTAATTTTTTGGGATCTTCATTAAATTACATTTTACATTAATATACAAAACTAGGTGAATATTGAATAATGTATGTACACTTTCATCACGCAGTACGGATTTTTGGTAAAAAGAAAATTTTTTTCAGCTCTGCTTAAAAAAAGCTGGGAAGCGATGAGATGAGAAAAGTCTAAGTTGTTTGGTACTTTCGTTATTAAGTTCCTAGAAAGAAGAGGCTGCCACAGGGAAAAAGAATAAGATATACAAGTCACAATGTCTTCAACTCAAGACAGTAAAGCGCAAACTCTTAATTCTAATCCAGAAATTCTTTTGAGGAAAAGAAGAAATGCTGATAGAACTAGAATCGAAAGACAAGAATTAGCTAAGAAAAAGAGGGAAGAACAAATCAAAAAAAAGAGAAGTAATAAGAACAAATTTGTCAGAGCTGAAAGTATAGTTGCAAAGACTTTGGCTACCTCTAGGGAAAAGGAAAGAATTAAAAGAGTGTCTATATTAGAAGATAAGAAGGCAAAGAATGAAACGCAGCATATTGCATCTGGGAAAGATTTTATTCTGAAAATAACAGAAAAAGCTAATGGCGCCGAAGAGAACTCTGTCGACTTGGAGGAGACTGAAGAAGAAGAAGACGATGGTTTAATCAGAGAAAAGACTACTTACGATGGCAAACCTGCTTTACTTTTCATTGTCAGAGTAAGAGGTCCGCTTGCTGTAAATATTCCAAACAAAGCATTTAAGATTTTGTCTTTGCTAAGATTAGTTGAAACTAATACTGGTGTTTTCGTCAAATTGACCAAAAACGTATATCCGTTGCTCAAGGTTATTGCGCCATACGTAGTGATTGGCAAGCCTTCTTTATCTTCTATCCGTTCCTTGATTCAAAAGAGAGGTAGAATAATCTATAAGGGTGAGAATGAGGCTGAACCTCACGAAATAGTTCTTAATGACAACAATATTGTCGAGGAGCAATTAGGAGATCATGGAATAATTTGTGTTGAAGATATTATTCATGAGATTGCCACTATGGGTGAGTCTTTTTCTGTTTGTAACTTCTTCTTACAACCATTCAAGTTGAATAGAGAAGTATCTGGATTTGGTTCTTTGAATAGGCTAAGGAAAATAAAACAGCGGGAGGCTGAATCAAGAACTCGTCAATTTTCAAATGCAGCTACAGCACCAGTTATCGAAGTTGACATTGACTCTTTATTAGCCAAGTTGAATTAATTAAGAGAGTATTTTAAAATTGTATAGTACATAGGTTGTTAGTTATCTAATGCCATTGAAGGAGCAGATATTGAGCTTTTGCATATAATTAGTGGTGCCTCATGGATTGAAGAATATACGTATTTTGGCAAGTTTATTGGTTTTTAGTTTATGTATCGGCAAAAGCACGGGCGCCTCTTTTTTTCCTCGCTTACTGAGCGCTGTTTTGTATATAAATACATTTGCAGTGGGGTGCACCCTCGAGAATATATGAGATCATTAAAGCTCCACTTATTGTAAATTGTTTGGCGATTTTATATGTTTAGACACACCAATGAACTAAAATTCGCTTTGAAAAGTTTGCTATGAATACTTTTTTTCTTTCCTTGCTAAGTGGCGCCGCTGCTGGTACCTCTACGGATTTGGTTTTTTTCCCTATAGACACAATTAAAACCAGGCTTCAAGCTAAGGGTGGATTCTTTGCTAATGGAGGATACAAAGGCATATATCGTGGTTTGGGAAGCGCTGTTGTAGCATCGGCGCCAGGTGCTTCACTTTTCTTTATTAGTTATGATTATATGAAAGTAAAATCAAGGCCATATATCAGCAAACTTTACTCACAGGGATCTGAGCAATTGATTGATACGACAACGCACATGCTTTCCTCTTCCATTGGTGAAATTTGTGCTTGTCTTGTTCGAGTTCCCGCAGAAGTCGTTAAGCAAAGGACGCAAGTTCACTCTACCAATTCTTCCTGGCAGACTTTACAGTCAATTCTACGAAATGACAATAAGGAAGGTTTAAGGAAAAATCTTTATAGAGGGTGGTCTACCACCATTATGAGAGAAATACCGTTTACTTGTATACAGTTTCCTTTATACGAGTATCTAAAAAAGACTTGGGCAAAAGCCAATGGCCAAAGTCAAGTGGAGCCATGGAAAGGGGCTATCTGCGGTTCTATTGCGGGTGGGATCGCAGCAGCTACAACGACACCATTAGATTTCTTGAAAACCAGATTAATGCTCAACAAAACAACCGCCTCACTTGGAAGCGTTATTATTAGGATTTACAGAGAGGAAGGTCCTGCTGTATTTTTCAGTGGAGTGGGGCCCCGGACAATGTGGATCAGTGCAGGTGGTGCTATCTTCCTAGGCATGTATGAAACTGTTCATTCGTTATTATCGAAAAGTTTCCCAACGGCTGGAGAAATGAGAGCGTAATGAAAACATAGAGCAAAAGCAACTACCAGTTGTAAGAGGTAGATCGTTTACGTACTTTACGTAAGCCTTCTGAGGCCTCTTGTCTGTTGTTTATTTTTTGTTATTCATATAAAAAAGTCGTCTATTTACGATATCTGTTCAAAGTACTTTTTTGGATATTTGTTAAACCCATTTTCACTGTATTGGAAAAATCAGACTCTTTTCACAGTCTTCTTCAAAGTCTTCGAAATTTTTTCAGATTATACGTATACACAATGACATTATAAAGTTAAAAAGCCTGGAAATAAGTCAAGAATGAATAAATACTTGTCGCAGATCCAATAGGTGAGAAAGTATATAGATCGAGAGTAGTTCTAGAGGCGTTTAGCGTACGATATATCCAAATCACAACCCCCATAGTTATAATTATTCAATCTTTCAATACAAACATCTGCATCATCGACGTTATCGTATTCAACGACAGCTATTCCAGTTGGTGCCCCTTTGGAATCATACCTTAATTCAGCATTGTTAACCTTTCCGATTGTCTCGAAAAGGTCGTAAAGATCACTTTTTGCAGTTGAAAATGGCAAATTACTGCAATATATGAGTCTATTTCTTTCACCTCCACCGACAACGTTTTCGGTAAATTTTCGAGCTTCTTCGTTAACGGGAGAATCATCCATTGGGATATCAACATCGTCTCCATCACTGTGGTTATGTACGCTTTCCTTAGACTTGACATCCAAGACGTTACCCTCTATACTATAACCGTTGTATTTCTCAATCGCTCTATGCAGATCTTTAATATCATAAAAGGACACCGTACCAGATCCAGTGGATACTCCATCGCCATCCAATTCCACATCAGCGTGTGCGACATTCCCACATTCCTTGAATATGTCTTTCAAAGCCTGCCAATTAACGGAAGCAGGTAAATTTTTTACAATAACTTCATGTGTTTTTCGGTTATGTCTAAGCTCTCCTCTATCGAGTGCTTTCCTTTCCTTGATATTGTTTGACGGTGGTGGATTATCTTGCCTGACGAAGATTTTACGATCCATGAAGAAGGCCCCATCGTACTGGCGGATGGCCCTGTCAACATCATCCGAATTAGTGAACTCTACTGTACCCATACCTCTGTGGTGCCCTCTTGATGTAATTATATCCGCGCGGACTACTTTTCCTATCTGTGAAAAAAACTCAGTGAGATCTTCGGGGGTGCTGTCATATGTTAAATTACCCACGAATATACTATTGGAATAGTTTCTATTGACCTTTTCTTCGTATGTACTATCCAATTCACGTGCCAACAAAGGACCGTAATCACCTCTTGCTCCACTACTACCAAAACCGCCTCTCCTACTGTCATCACGTGTATTGTGTCTACTCCTAAAGCTTCTAGGATAGTCATCACGTCTGTTCCCATAACGACCAGTCACATCTCTTCCTCTGCGCCTATCATCGTAACGGTCTCTAGATCTAGGATTATCTCTGTTATTGAACCTTTCTCTTTCTCTGTAATCAGACCTTTCTCTACCTCCTCTATATTCTCCTCTATCTCTGCTTCCTCTGTACGTATCTGCGAACTTACGCCTACCGTTATAATTACCTGACCTCCGGGACAAATGGTTGTCTCTTTCATAACCATGATCATCACTCATCCGACGACGAACAGGTGATCTCGACCTCGATCTACTTCGATTATTCTACAACAATGAATAACATTAGTAAAAGTAACTAAATTTCATAATGAGAGAGACCAATAAGTCATTGCGTTTCAAAGTTGGAATAAACTGTACATTATAGCATGGCAGGTAGAAAATCAGGGTTTTATTTATAATTGATATTCTCACTTTCATAGCCAGTAGATAAACATTAGCAATGCATTCAAAAAACCCCCTTTAACCAGTGGAATCACATTGAAGCAAGCGTTTTGAAGGCAGCATTAAATGGTGACTCACCATTCGTTGATGTCTATTTAATTCCAATGACCTCATAAAGTCTCATTTTACAAACTTTTCTTCACCTCCCTTATCAATGAAACATACGTTTTCTGAACCTCGTTCTTGATCAGACATATCCTGTTAACTTAATATTTGGCGTTCTATCTGCTCATTCAAACTGTTTTCGAACTCATGAGCAAACATAATTATGAAATTTTTCAGCCAGTACTCTACTTTTTCATTTCCCTCGCTAAACAAAGAGAGTCATTTGAAACGACCCAAGGAAAGACGTAAATTGAGGTATATGTAGTGACCAGAAGAGGATAAGGATGGCTAGAGTTTGGTGTTCAAGTTCAATTGTTTGGTTGAATAGGTACTAAAAAGATTTTCACACAACGGCTTCTCTGTAATGTTATACACACTGTTTTTATACCAATTATGCAAATTTGGCTGTTATGACTGGGTGTTTCGATATCTGACGTTCCGCTATTGAATTTTAAAGCTCTTTCTTTGGAGACTCATTCAAGATAGTTCACTGAAGAATGAAGTTGGCTCATTGTAAAAATAAAACTCGCCAGTTTGGGTGGTCATAATATTTCAAGCTTAACCTAAGGTGAGAATATGTGGAATCCTATTTTACTAGATACTTCTAGTTTTTCATTCCAAAAACATGTGTCTGGTGTGTTCCTTCAAGTGCGTAATGCCACCAAAAGGGCTGCGGGCTCGAGAACAAGTATGAAGGATTCTGCAGGAAGAAGGTTAGGACCAAAAAAATATGAAGGCCAGGATGTTTCCACAGGTGAAATTATTATGAGGCAAAGAGGAACAAAGTTTTATCCTGGAGAAAACGTTGGTATAGGGAAAGATCATTCCATATTCGCCTTAGAACCTGGTGTTGTTCGTTACTATCTTGATCCTTTTCATCCTAAAAGAAAATTCATTGGTGTTGCCTTGAGGCGTGATTTGAAACTGCCATCTCCTCATTTTGAGCCTACCGTAAGGAGGTTTGGCCGTTTTGAGTTAACAAATAAAAGGGCAGCATATAAGGAAGAAAATTCTATTTCTAGAAAAGACTATCTCGCAAAACCTAATATTTTGAAGCAGTTAGAGGTCAGGGAATCTAAAAGAAAGGAGTTACAAGACAAGTTGAGTAAGGTTCTTCGGGATGAACTTAAGTTAGATATAAAAGACATCGAATTGGCAACGTCATACTTAATTCGTGTAAGGGCTTCCCTGAAGAATGGATACCCCATAGAAGATGCAAGGTTCAATAGTAGATATTATTTAAAAGAAGAAGAGCGTTTGAAGGCAAGGAGAGAAAGCTGGACGAATGAGAAATTGTCGGAGAGTCTATCCAAGATTGATGAGTGTAGTGATCTTTTGAACTCATCTACATCTTTCAATAACAAGCTAGAGCTACACCAGTATATTTCGGAACAAGAAAAACAAGCTTTGAAGGCAAAACTATTAGAGGACCTAGAAAAATCCCAACACTTAGAAACCAAAAAAGACAAGAATTATATTAAGGCGCTTTTCAAGGACGCTTGTAATTTTTTGACTTTATCTGAAGAAGTACATTTGCGTAGGAAATACTTAAAGTCGGTCTTCCCCGAAACAGATAGTACGGTTGAAACCAAAAGCGGGAAGAAGTCAATTGTGTCTAGACGTTTTGATTACACCAAAAATAAAGTTGAAGTCATTGCTAGAAGTAGGCGGGCTTTTTTGAGCAAGCTTTGATTTTCTTTCCTTACGCACAGTATGTACACATATAAAATGTTTAAGAATGCCTGTAAATATTACTATTTTGTCGCGCAAGTAGCTAAACCTTTCGTCTACACGAAACTTAAAATTTAGTGCTACATGCAAGGGAATATGTTTATACTGTACATTCTCGTCTTCCTTTCATTGATGATATGCATCGCGATTGCTTTCATTTTGTGAACAATCAATTAACTAAAATGCACAGGATAGTAAAATCTATATTTACAAAAAGGCGGATAAGCAAACACTGAAAATCATAATGTTTTTTGTCACTTCGGTCCTTCAAGCTTGGTAGTTGATAAATTGTAAACTATACATCGTTTAATGCGACACATACAGCTCCCTTGTGGTGTCCACCGTACTGTCTGACAATTTCTCTAGTTGATAAATCCCATAATCTCACGTAATGATCGGACGATGCCGTTACTAGATACGCACTGTCAGCACTAAATGCACAATCCCAAACCCACCTTTGGTGGCCATCCAATGTCGTTTCTAGCTTAAAATCATCATCAATCGACCACACACGAGCAGTGTGATCCGCTGAACATGTTGCCAAATGTTTTACATCAGATGATAGTAGAATTCTAGTTATATATGTGGAGTGCGCTCTGAATTTTGTTACCGGTTTTAGATGGGATGCGTCAGTATGATTTGGCATTTCCCATACGTAACAATTACCTTTAGTATTTGCTGCCGCTAACATCGAACCATCACTTGCCATAGATAAAGACTGGAGAGAGGTATCGTCCTCAGGTGTCAATTGATGGGTACACTGATTTTCTCCTAAGTCCCAAATTCTTATATTACCATCTCTATCACAAGATATCAACTCGCCTTGGTTAGGATGAATTACGACTTCATTTACTGGTGCGTTATGTTTGTAATTTCTAGGAATGGACGGAGAACGCACATCCCAAACTTTAATGGTCCCATCTTCGCTAGAGGTCACCATCCATCTGTTGTCCTGTTGAAAAGAAACGGAGGTAACGTTTCCCCGATGACCCTCAAAGGATGCTACTGGATTGGGATTTGTCGTCCGAATGTCATAAAGCCGTACGTTTTGATGGCCTGCTGTTGCCAACAACTTTTTATCGTTGGTGATTTCTAAGCGATTAACCTGTGAGTCGGAATGCTGAATTGTTCTTGAACAAACCCCAGTAAGAGCCTCCCAAAATCTTATTGTGTGGTCATAGCCAGCAGATACTAAGATAACAGACATCAATCAGAACTCCTTTTTTATATGGATGACAAGACTGCCACGTTGATCGCTGCGCTAATAATATATGGTTGTCGCACTCTTCTATAACATGATCAGTAATAGCTAGTCGTTACTTTTCTGAATCTTAACGTATTGTGTTACCCTCTTTGGTTTATATGAACGTTCCAGAAACTTCTGGAAAAAGAATGGGATATCCTTTTACGGGTTTTTCAACCACTGTCAGCACAAACTCCTTGCCAAGGTAGTTCGAGATTTAATATATATTGTATAGATTTCTCGTCCCTTTACCGTATTGTTAATCCCTTTTTAAACTTATGCGCTTTCTTGTCAAAAATTCTAATTAATATTATTTAAGCTCTTACACGAATTCTTTTAACGACTTAGAATTGTATAACCATCCAGAAACTCTTCAGAGGATAAAGGATAAGTTGTTTGCATTTTAAGATTTTTTTTTTAATACATTCACATCAATATAATAGAGTATAGTATACAGAACTAATAATGGTCAAGGAGACAAAACTTTATGATTTACTTGGAGTATCTCCAAGTGCTAATGAGCAAGAACTGAAAAAGGGTTATAGAAAAGCAGCTCTAAAATATCATCCAGATAAGCCAACAGGTGACACAGAAAAGTTTAAGGAGATATCAGAGGCCTTTGAAATTTTAAATGATCCTCAAAAAAGGGAAATATATGATCAATACGGTCTCGAGGCTGCTAGATCTGGTGGTCCAAGCTTTGGTCCTGGTGGTCCTGGCGGTGCTGGAGGTGCTGGAGGCTTCCCTGGGGGTGCGGGCGGATTCTCCGGAGGACATGCGTTCAGTAATGAGGATGCTTTCAATATTTTTTCACAATTCTTTGGCGGCAGTTCCCCATTCGGTGGTGCTGATGACAGTGGCTTCAGTTTCTCTAGTTATCCATCTGGCGGCGGTGCTGGTATGGGAGGTATGCATGGTGGTATGGGAGGTATGCCTGGAGGAATGGGAGGAATGCATGGCGGCATGGGAGGTATGCCTGGCGGCTTTAGATCAGCATCAAGCTCTCCCACGTATCCAGAGGAAGAAACAGTTCAAGTTAATTTACCAGTTAGTCTAGAAGATTTGTTTGTTGGTAAAAAGAAGTCATTTAAAATTGGAAGAAAGGGCCCACATGGGGCCTCTGAAAAGACACAAATTGACATTCAATTAAAACCGGGTTGGAAAGCTGGTACCAAAATAACATACAAGAACCAGGGTGATTACAATCCTCAAACGGGCCGTAGAAAGACTTTGCAGTTTGTCATCCAGGAAAAGAGCCATCCAAACTTTAAAAGAGACGGTGATGACCTAATTTACACTCTGCCACTATCTTTCAAGGAATCATTGTTAGGTTTTTCAAAAACTATCCAAACAATTGATGGCAGAACCTTACCTTTGTCGAGAGTACAGCCTGTCCAACCCTCACAAACTTCTACTTATCCTGGTCAAGGTATGCCAACTCCAAAGAACCCATCTCAGAGAGGTAATTTGATTGTAAAATATAAAGTGGACTATCCAATATCATTAAACGACGCTCAAAAACGTGCTATAGATGAAAATTTTTAATAGTAATCCTAAGCAAATATAATTATAAACTTAAATAAATTTATCACCACAGAAATCACATAATATACATCATTAATTTTGACTCAATAATCTTAAATTGCGCGGTGCGGTGCGCGGTAAATTAAAGTTTTTGTATGTCTGCATTACCCTGCCCTCTGGCATATAAATGATGTATGTAAGGAATGGTTGACTTGACAGAAGGTCACCGAGAGGCTACAATTTGTCAGGAACAGTCATTACGTAGGGATTTTCAAAAGTTTGACTGATGTCTACAAATATATTGCAACATGTTAAGCAATTGCTCCATAACAGAGATGTATTTAGCTTTTTTCACAACAAGACTGGAAATCTTAATTACCTAGATAACACAACTCAGAAACCGGAAGTTTTTGTAAGTCCAAATTCTACAATAGTTTCAGCCCCAACTTTGGACTCTTTTCAAGCATTGATGGAGAAAGGTAACTTCACCACTTTGCAACTAGCTAAGGTAGGAATTAGAATGTTTTTCTCCTATTCGGTAAGTAAGTATGCTGTTCTATGTTTTAGTACCGCCATTATTTTGAATAGGTTGACTGTAATGTCTTCATTGAGATCAAATTCTACAAACATTCGTTTACCTCTTTGGTCAAAAACTTTGCTCCATTTAGTAGCCACTCTTTCACTGGTTAAAGCACTTTTACAAATTCTGAGTCAATTTGGACTCATGCATGAACTGCACGTGAGTGATACAGATTTTTATGCTTTAAGTGTCTATTTATTTGTAGCTCTGTCTGACTGCATTGAAATTTTTATTTCTTCAACGACGAACGTTCCTTCATTAATATGCTCTGATTTTTCCATATGGGGTTTATCATTGAATCTTTATATCATATCCAAAATGCCCGCGGGGCAGCAGCATATTGGCGATAATGTTGAACTACTAGGAGCGGTTTTTCACAGACTAGTAATTCATTTGGTAGAATTGTTTCATATAAGAGCCTATAGATTATGTGGAGAAGTTATATTAAACGCGGGTTTTTTTACCGCATTCGTCACTAGGACCTATTTGAACGGATTAGATTTTATTAACATCTGTCTCATTCACAATTATTTCCCTGGCTTTTTCTATATTTCCACCATATTACTGGCGTCTATAGGCATTTTCCTGAAGGCTTTGTTCACCAGTAATCCGTTCCGATCATTATATTCAAGATATAAAAACTTGGAAAAATGGTGGAGATCAAATAATTACAATGGAGAAGAGGAGTTTAACGAAATAGCTCTTTCATTGTGTCTACTTTTAACGTCGAATGACTATAAAATATTTAAGAAATCAGACAACGTAAAATCCGTTGATGAAGTCGCTGCTTTCAGTAATAGTTATGTGGTTAGTGGACATTTAAACCAACTCCAGTCGACACCAGAGGATCTGTTATCTCGTAAGGAAATGACTACCGATTCCCAGTTACCAGGTTTTGCGAGGACATATTTAGGCCTTTTTGAATTAGTAAGAACCATTATTTTGACGTATTCTAGACTCCTAAAAAATCTTCTGTGGAGTAAAAATTTTGAGAGCAGTATAGATAAGAAACCGAGAGTGGGAAAGCGTAAAAAGAGGGATTTAAACAAATATGTTACAGAAAAAAACTATAAAAAGTTTTTATATAAACCGGACGTCAAAGAGCTTAATATTGAGAGTGATCTCAGAAGCCTGGAGTTATTGCTTCCTGAAGACGATTCATCAAAAGACTACTTTCCCCCCAGAAAAATCGATGAAAGTGTTTCAGATGAAGAGTTTGATAGTGATATGGAAAGTCAGTTGATTATTGATGAAGAAAAAGAATTAACACATTTATCAAGTAATGCTGTCGATTCTGATGATTTAGAGGAAATAGCCTGGAACATTTCCATGTGGTCTATTTTAAATTATGAAATGGATGTCCATAATAAGGTTAATGGACCGTTGACTAGATCACAATATGGTAAAAGAAACCCACAAGGTGTACTAGTCGATGTTGTTATTGAACGCCTTCTGCATCATACAAACTCCAGGTATATGTACAAACGTTTAAATATGAAGGACGATGACAAATTAGAGTTCAAGTTTGATTTTGCCTTTGATAGTTGCGACGAAGTGGAGGAAATGGATCTCTCCTGCCTAATCTGCAAAGTTAATAAAAGAAATATTGTAACTTGGCCCTGTAGATGCCTTGCATTATGCGATGATTGTAGGATATCTCTGGGTTATAAAGGATTTGCTACATGCGTCAGCTGTGATAGTGAGGTGAAGGGTTACAGTAAGTTGAATATAGTCTAGAATTATTTTATTAGGTATACGTATTTAAGACATCATAGGATTTTCTTTTTTTGGATATGTTCAACCTCAAGTCTGAACACTATAACCCTAGGCCAGACTTGTCTTTTCAAATGAATGGCGGATTGGTTTATAGTTTGCACACACCTTTCTTGTCTTCATTGGAGCTGAGCATCATGTTTTGAAGCCTCTTAGCAACCTCATCAATAAACTCTTCTGTGGTTACATATGATGATCTATTAGTCTTTCCAAGCATCAATGCTAAATCCTTGGTCATTTTTCCGCCCACTTGAACTGTGTCCAAAGTAGCCTTTTCTAGTAAGTTTCCAAATTTTATAACATCATCTGTATTGTCTAATTTTCCTCTTTGTATAATTGCCCTTGTCCAGGCAAATATTGAGGCTATTGAATTTGTTGATGTTTCTTCGCCTCTTTGATGTTTTCTAAAATGCCTGGTCACCGTACCATGGGCAGCCTCGCTTTCAAACGTTTTACCATCAGGTGTAATCAATATGGACGTCATTAAACCAAGAGACCCAAATCCTTGTGCCACAATGTCAGACTGGACATCGCCATCATAATTCTTCATGGCGATTATAAACCCGCCCTTTGATTTTAGCATCTGTGCTACCATATCATCAATCAAACGATGCTCGTATGTTATTTTTAAAGCCTGAAACTTTTCCTTATACTCTTTATCGAACAAATTATCGAAAATTTGTTTGAACTGATTATCATAATTTTTCAGAATAGTGTTTTTGGTTGTAAAGAATAACGGTAGTTTTCTTTTGAGAGCTAATTCGAAGGATGCCTTTGCGAACCCTTTAATGGAATCATTTGTATTAAACATTGCCATTGCGATCCCACCACTTTTAGGAAATTCATAAACTTTTAAATCGATGTTTTCTTTACCGTCATCTGAGCTAAACTGTAACCTTAGTTTGCCTGCTTTTTTAATCTTGATGTCAGTAGCCCTATATTGGTCACCAAAAGCATGACGGCCTATAATTATAGGTTTCTCCCAGTGAGGGACTAGACGAGGTATTTTTGGAATAATGATGGGTTCTCTAAATACAGTTCCACCTAGGATGTTTCTGATTGTTCCATTTGGAGATTTCCACATTTCTTTAAGGTTAAATTCTTTCATTCTTGCCTCATCGGGTGTTATAGTGGCACATTTGACAGCAACCCCATATTTTAGGGTAGCATAAGCAGAATCCTTTGTAACTTGATCATTAGTCCTATCACGCTCTTGAATTGAAAGGTCATAGTATTTTAAATCCACATCTAAATATGGCAATATCAATTTTTCTTTGATAAGTTTCCAAATAACTCTTGTCTGCTCATCACCGTCCATTTCCACGATGGGATGAACAAGTTTAATTTTACTCATTTTGAATTGGACAACTATCTCTAAAGTGCTGCTTGTGTTTACTGCAGGTATGTGCAGGAGTAAGCTTATAAGGGGAACACTCTTATATACGAAGATGCAAAATTGGGGTAATTAATGTAAATTTAAGAATGACAAGAAGAGTTGACTAGTACACGCAACGAAATACTAATCACATTTTACTTTTCCCCTAAAAGAGAGCTCCTGCTTTTCTCTTTACTGTCCCTTTTGGTACGTTTGGTTGATTTCTAATTAGTATACTTAGAATATCATTCGTTTTGTATTAAAGATTCGGCATTAAGCATGCTAAATCCGAGGAGGATTTTCCTTTATTTTTTGATGTTCTTTCTCTCAGACAATAAAAAAGATATACAAGAAAAATATAGTACGTACGTATATATGCATACATATGTAAGAGGCAGTTACACGGTATTAAACTTTAATATTTCGTAAGAGTCTTGCACTAATTTTCCATCAATTCAGTGACCGTCTTTTCACCAGCCAGAACTTGTTTCATGCTAGCCAAGATGTCTTTGAAGGTATCGAATTCATGGAATGGGACGTTTTGTTTTTTACAATAAGTGACCAAATCTTTACCTCTTTTGGCAAATAGCAAATCACATTCTTTTGCAGCACTTAGATCAGAAACACCGTCACCACAGTAAAAGTAAACGGGTCTTTGTTCACCTGCTTTCAAGGTAGATTCAAATTTCTTTTTATAAGCATCGATACTTCTGGATTTGTCATGTCCGAAGGGACTTTCATCCTTATAGATGATTTTCCATTGATCATGTGCATCGATTTCCACTTCATTGGAAACAATGTCAATTTTGTGAATAGACTCTTGTCCAACTAATCTGGTCAATAAAACCTTGATAATTGGTTTCATTCCGCTGGAAACAACGATGACAGGGACATCATTTTCTTGAGCCCATTCGAATGTATCCTTGAAACCAGGATCCAATCGAATTTTCTTTTCTAAGATCTTGATACACTCAGGGAAAGGGGTGTGGATGGATTCCAGCATTTCCATGAAACCTTGCCTAAAAGTCTTAGTATCATCTAACACGCCTTCGAAGACCTTTAATCTTTTTTCCTTACCGAAACCTAAAGTATCGGTCAGATAATCGTTAGAATCTTCCAAAGTAACGGTACCGTCGAAATCGGTAAAAATAACAGCTTTGACCATTTCCCTTGTATATATATAAATGCTATGTCACTCCAGCTTATGTTATGTGAGCAAGTTTCAAGAATGTGTGCGTTCTGTTGAGATAAACAATAGAGGACACTGTATTTTTTTAATTTAAGATGATGAAAAATTATGCGATAATTTTCGAAAATTTCGCTCATTTTAGAAAAAGAGACTTGAACAGGGTACCATAGTAGAACGATAAAAGAATATGTCGTACAATGTGTTGGGTTGTTGATATCCAATAAAGAGTTTTTTTCAACGTGTAATGCTTAGATATTATGTGGAAAGTTACTACTGTTGTATTAACCTGTTTCGTATTTCCTAAGGAACGCTAATGTGTGATGTTTGGGTTTATTTCTTAAGTTATTTAGGCGGACTATGAAAGAGAGGAAACGGAATCTTTTGTTCCCTCGAGGTAATAAGGGGACAAAATAGCAGACTGTGGTGAGATAGTTTACTAGATGAACGTCGTTGTGTGCTCCGGTGGGACTGCCACAAATTCATTGACTCCTTGCTTTTCTAATATTTCTATCTTAAAAGGACATGAGCTGACGTATATATTGCCAATATCAGATAATGGCGGGTCCACAAGTGAAATTCTACGAATAGTTGGTGGCCCAGCAATTGGTGATATCAGATCTAGAATAGTGAGACTACTTCAAGATGAACAGCTTGTCGAGTTGTTTGGCCATAGGCTACCTAATGATAAGTTATTAGCTAAGAAAGAATGGAATGAAATAGTGGAAGGTTCGCATCCCATATGGAAAAATATTTCGATAGAAGTAAAGGAAATGTGTCGTTCTTTTATTATCCATATGCAAGCAGAACTCTTGAAAAAAATCAAACACTCGAATCCATTTCAGTTTGAGAGTGCATCCATTGGAAATTTTTTCTTAACTGGTGCTAGATTGTTTTTAGGTTCTCTAGACGCATCTATTGAACTAATGATGAGGATAGGAAGGTGCAGTCCTCTAGTTCATGTTATTCCATGTATAAATACCAATCACACACATCATATCTCGGCTTTGTTGACGAATGGTGAGATGATAACTGGCCAATCACAAATATCGCATCCCTCGAAATCTGTTCCTAAAGATAATAGCATAGCCCATTCAGCTAAATTTATTCATTTACTTGGCTCTTATGACGACCATTTGAAAATTCTCCTCGACGATGAGGAAGAAGAAGCGGAAGAGGAGTATGCCAATCCTATCTATATTCTTCCAGAACTGAAAAACTCCCAGTTGCATTTTGACAAGCTTGATGAATCACAGAATCTACCTGCTCCGGTACATAGGATATTGTATATAAACCCATATGGCGAAGAGATAAAACCAATGGGAAATCCAAGAGCTATTTCCAAGGTGAAAAAAGCTGACATGGTCGTTTATTCTATCGGTTCTTTAATGACAAGTTTACTCCCAATCCTTATTCTTGGTAATCTTGCTGAAGTAATTTTGGAATCTAATAATACGAAAAAAGTTTTGCTCATAAATAATAAATATGATAGAGAGGTTTTTGGTTTAGACGGTTTACACTACGTTCAAATGATCATAGATTCTATGAGTAGGGCAATAGCAGGCTATAGGCAATCTAAGGGTGTCCATTCAGAGAATGATGACTTTGAATGGCAAGATTTTATTACTGATATTGTTTACCTAAAAAATGGTGAAATTGAAATTGATGAAACGATATTCGAGAAGCATAGTATTAGATGCCACCAGATCGCGTCTTCGGATAAGATGGAAAGTGAAGAACTTGAAAAGGTTCTGAATCAAATTGGCCTTAAAAACTGATGCAACTATGTCGCTCATTAACGGTTATTATAGTGAAGACTACATAATAAAGACATAGATAATAAAAAAGAATCGCGTTTGAACCATGTTTTATTTAACCATATGGCATAGAAGAAAAGTAAAAAAGGTGAACAAAAACTCATTAAATTTCACAGAAAAAGTCTACTCTCTTATGAGTAACAGTAGTCTTTAAAGCATTGTAAGCAAAATGGCGAAAATTTCTTTTTTCTTGGGAGCCTGTCCATTGTTCTTTTGGTTAATATACAGCCTAAGCAATTTTTATAATAAAGGTCATAATCATTGCTAAACACTCCCCTTCCAGTGAGTAACATACTGCTAACTTCAGACTGATTGTAAGTTATTTTGAATGTCGACGTATTAGATGCGTTTCCATGATTCGCATTGGCATGATAAATTATAATTGGCAAAAATGAATCATGTCCAGTTCTTTTGGTAGCATTGCATCCTATAACAATGGGGTGAGTGAATGTTTTTACATTGTTCGGAAATTGGTAATGAACGTTCTCTTCATCTAATTTTTCGAATATCCTTTTTAACTTGGAGCCGTTTGGATAGTTGTCAATATCCGAACTAGAATCCAGAACAAAAATTACATCTAGTTCCCTTTCAGGAATCACCAATGTTCTGAGTGGAATATTCTCGCCGTCTTCTCCGCCGTCTACAAGGTATAAATGATTTTTGTTAGTTAGGACATTGTCTTTTTCAGGATAAAGATAAAAGGGATTGGGTTGATATACGGCATAGTCTGTCTCTAATCTCGAGGAGTCTTTCGAAATACTAAATATTTCCTCTTTACCTAGGCCAAAAATTCCCATAACCATATTCAAAGCTTTCATTGCTTCTCTGGAGGACTGAGAAGCCAAATTCCAGATGAAGATGAGCACATTGTTGAATATTGAAGAAGACGTCGCAGTAATAAAACCTAGATCATCAAAGTTATTAATACACTTCTCGGCCTTTCCAGAAACAATTTTTGAGCCCAAATAGGGCAACTTGACGAAAAGTCTGAGGATATTTTCCCAAGATCCAAATTCAAAGGGCGTAAATTCAAATATAACGTTTGAAAGAAGTCCATTTTTGCAATTTGCAACGAATATTGGGATCGGCACACTGCATTCCTTAAATTTTTTAGACGAGTTTACAAGCTTCGAAAACGAAAAGGAATGGTTGGGATCGTCATCGAAATTTTTTTTTAGTCTTTGAACGATTGCTTTACCCCAATAATCGGTGAACGATATTTGGAAACCCTCCATTTTTTTAGGCTTAATTTTCAAATGCAAACTTTTGTAAAAGTCTAGCACTTTTTTAAAGGTTTCAATCTTCGCATCAGTTCCAGTGAAAGTGTTGTTAGGAAAGAATATTTTTTTTAGTCTTGCTAATGGATTCAAGTTTCTCTTCGTTATCATATAGTCTTCTGGGATTTCTTCTATGGAATTCATGATCTCCTCTATTTGTTCATAAAAATTTGAAGAGCTTGTAATCAGAGAACCCCCCTGACGCTTCTTCATCTTCAAATCATTATCATTATACTCCTTTTTTGCATTGGTAACAATTTCTTCTTCGGAAATATCGAATTCCGGTATGCCTAATAAAAGATCCTCTTCAAGGTCCCACTCTTGTAGCAGGGATTTTACTTCAAAATTTTGAACTACCAAATCCATCAAGATCCAACTTCCGCCTGATAATCCAGCAATATAATCCGAATATTCAAAAAGGCCATAATCGTTCATTTGGGAAATAAATCCGGTACCTACTAACATGGATCTGTACCCGCCGCCAGATATAGCAATCCCAATTTTTGGAGGATCTTTCAACACGCGTTTATAAAACTTCGAACTAAACTTTGCCTCTGTCAAGGATTTTAAAAACTGAATCAGTTTATTCTTCGTTTTAATTTTTTTTTTCTTCAGATACAAGGTTTCTTCTGGACAGAGTTCATGCTAATAAACAAAGGAATACGAAGTTTTGGTATATTCGGTTAGTTTTGGCCCATATTTGTTAAAGTGGCAAAGAGTTTAACTTACTTTGGCCTCCCTAATAAGTGGAGAGCTAGGACATTGTACCTGAAATGGTGCTGTTGCTAGTACTACTGTCAATAACACAGAAAAGACAAAGAGGAGTTTTTGCATTATTTTGGGATATTTATGTCTTTACTTAGGTTTTTTACTTGTATACTTTCTCTGAGTGCATTTACTTAAATATGGTTGTATAGCCGCTGAAGTATGTTTTTTTTTACCTTTCTTTGTGAAAATCAGTAATAGAAAATAAACATAAAAAAAATAAAAATATAAAAAAAGAATAAGGATGTTAACTTCAAAAATATATAAGTTACTCACTGAAAGAGATGTACTCGACTTCAAATTAAAAATCTTCATCAGAAGAAACGTATTCATCACCCATCTCTTTTTTCTTCTTCATTCTCTCCTTCTTTTTCTTTCTCAATTCTGCAGAAGAGAGTTTGCTTTTTTTCTTCCCACTATTAATCTTGTTACCCATAGCATCAAATTTATCACCCTCTTCTTCTTTTTTCTCAATTCTTGGGCCAGCACCTTGTCCTGCAACCCAATTATGGCCAGAGGGTGTCATTTTCCCATCCTTAACCGCCCAAACTTCGTCAGTCAGATTCTTAGTAAATTCTGCCGAATGCGTAATAATAATGACACCACCTTCAAAAGCTTTTAATGCTTTTGAAAGAGCACCCAATGAATCTCTGTCCAAGTAATTCGTAGGTTCATCTAAAACAATCAAATGGGGTCTTTGCCACGTGCAGGCAGCGAGTACCAATTTAACCTTTTGCCCACCCGATAAACCTCTAATTCTTGAATGTGAGACTAATTCTGAATCCAACCCCAACATGGCGCAATGTAATTCAATCTCTTTTCTTGTTAAAGCCCTGAATTGACCAGAAGCCAAAGCTTCCTTCATATCAATTTCAGCAACCATTTTAGAATGGGATTCAATCAATTCGCCCCTTGGTAGCCAAGCATTGTCGACAGACATCATTGGAACCCATCTTTCAGATTTCATACCAATGTTCTCACCTAACAAAAACGAACATTCGTACTCATACGTGTTTTTAAATTTCCTTCTTGAATGGATTCCTGCAACCCTTCTTGGGGTCCCTTCAATTTTAAATATTTTATTCATGGCCTCTGCGTCATTTTCATTTATTTGCCTATTTGCTCTATCCATTGTTTCCCTATCCTCACCAGTTTGGAACCTCCATTGAATGTATTCGGATGGAGTTTTGTCTAAGTGCGATTCAATGTGTGCAAAAGCGTGCTGCTTAATATACGCTATACGACAATTCTCGTGTGTATATACTTCACCGCTGGTTGGTAACAGTTCACCAGTAAGAACATTAATTAAAGTGGACTTACCAGCCCCATTAGGTCCGATAACTGCAATCCTTGAGGATAGAGAACACTGGAAAGTAACATCTGAGACTTGTGGTTTAGTTGTCCCTGGATATTGAAAAGTCATATTACTTACTTTAACAATTGCCTTTTGCTTCGTTTTGACACCTTCTAGATAACCAGGAGTTGGGAATTGAAATTCAAGGTCAGAGGCACCTAATTCATAGTATGATTGTGCCGTAGGACATTTTTGAACAAATTCTGATAAATTACCCTTGTACTTTCTTAATTTAAGACCCTCATAATGTATGATGTATTGACAAACCTTATCCAGAAAACCAGAATCATGAGAGACAATCACCGATGTAATTCCGCAAGTATTCAAATAATTTACCAGCCACTCCACATTAACAGTGTCTAGATGATTTGTTGGTTCATCCAATAGTAGAATGTCAGCGTCCTTCAGAACAGCCCTCGCCAAAGCTAATTTCATTTTCCAACCTCCAGATAGGGATGCAATTGGCATTTCTATCATTTCATCGCTGAACCCAAACTCCTTTAATTTCGAGGTAATAACATCCTTAGTTCCTACATTGCCGGAATATACAAAATCTAAAACGGACATGTCCGAATGTGTATTATCGATATCGTGTTCCACATAAACAGTGCGACATTCATCCTGAGTGGGGAACCCGTCAACTTGGCCATTAGCAATGGATCGCATTAGAGTGGATTTTCCGGCACCATTAGGACCACATAGACCATATCTCCTACCTCGCTTCAACCTCAATTGAGTCTTGTTTAGTAATATTTTGGCACCATATGCCAAGGAAAATTCACAATTACACAAATCTTCACCCTCATCCTCTTCGTCTTGGAAACTCGGTCCAACTGGAATATTATCTACTGCCCTTTTCCTGAAATCGTCTAGTATTTCCTTTGCAGTTTTCTCATGTAAAAATATAGTCATATAAGGTGTAACATGTGTAAACCACGTTTGCTGATCAATGATCCTTTCATCAATTAGATTTGCGGCAATCGCGGCTATGTACTCAACCACAATGGTGAACCTTGGGGCCACTTTTTCAGGTTCCAGTAATTCCTTGATGACGCCCAGTGTTGTGGAAACATCACCAGCATGCGATATTTCTGGTAACACATCATCTTCCCCGACATTACCCACACGTCTCAGGGTTTTTAAAGCTTTTAATGTAACTTCACGCGCTTCAGGATCAGCAATAGTAGCAAAATTGTTCTTTAGCCCTGGTAGTAGTTTACCTAAGAATGGAGCAACAACTTGCGGGTCTTCAACCAATTTACACATATTATCGATAATAACCGCAGCTTTACGTTTTATAGAGGTTTCTCTCTCGGCTAAACCTCTGCTCAATAAAGGAACCATAATAGACAAAGTCGCTGGAGTTACTTCGGCTACAAAAGTAGTTGCACCCAAGAGATGAACGGTTTCAGGCACCTCATTTGGATTTGCAATACATTCGATTAATTTTGGAATAAATCTCTCAATATCCTTATTATCAACAGTTTCAGTTGCCTTTGTGATGGTTGTCGTTGCCGCCTCCTTAACTTCTTTCTTAGTGTCCCACATGGATTCCGAAAGAACGGGAATTAGTTCCGGCATTCTTAAGGCAATCTGTTCTTTAGCGGCATCTACCAATACAGAGATTACTTCGAGAACAGCAACCTTCTCTTTCCACTTGTTGCTAGTTTCCAGCGAATGAATCAAATGAGGTAAGAGTGCTTTAACGGCAACCGGGTTAACAGCACTAGCGATGGCTTTGAGGGCCTTTGTTGCCGCAAGTTGAACATCATTATCTTTACTACCAGCTTTACTGCATACAGAAGGGACCGTCGCAACTATGTACGGTTCAACAGAAGGTGATAGATTAGTTTCATTTGCTATGTAAGCCACCGCACCCAGCGTGTTGAGCGCCTTTTGTTTACTCTGGATAGCTTTTTGAAATTCATCAAAAAAAACTTCGGGAACGTCATGCTCGATGATGTTCCCGTTTAAAAATGAGGAAAGCTCCGAAGAAATACCCTCTCTTGTTTCTGAAGTAGCAGTTTCCAACTTTCGGAAAAGCTCTTCTAGAACGGTGATTGATTGTTGTGAATCTGACATTTTGTGATTCCTTTTTTTTATTTATTTTTGGTTTAAAAGGCTCTTTTTTTGCACCACACTATCTACCCTTCTCTATTAGATTGAAAAGAAGAAGGAATTTCTGGCGCAAAAGTAACTGGAGAGGAGGACAAAAGATATATATATATATATATTTAAATGGATATATATATATGCACATATATATTATCCAGAAAAGTAAAGCAAAATGTGAATGGAAAAGAGAAAGAAGAAAGAAACAAGTGGAGAAAAAACTCAAATTGTTAGAAGAATATACCCATTAATAGCGGAAATCAAGGCTATTCTTTTGTGCAAGCGCATCGCTCCCCTAAAAGACATCCAGCCGCGCAATGCACGGGCCGCGACCTTGAAAATTTAAAAGACCACTTCCTCAACACAGTTTAGCTCTGTTAATGACAAGGCAAGGAAAGCAAGATGACCAGAAAAAGAAAGTCCCGAGACACATCTTAGATGCCAAAGAAATGGCGCCACAGCAGTTATAAAAGAGCGTTAAAATTGAACAGGAGCAACGATTTAGACTGTCATAAATATATTCGTATATATATTTGTATATATATATATATATATATATATATATATAGGACGTGCTCTGCTGTTTTTTGGTGAATTATTATAGTAGACGAGAAATAAATTTACAATCGGGGAGAGAAAATTTCCGAGTAAAAAAGTGTTTGCGTTTATCTCAGGAATCAATTTGTATGAACTTCTTTGTCTTCTTCGACGTTCTCGATGACATCATTGTGCTTTTCCTTCAACTTGTTCAAGTGGAGAACATCTGGTACCTTGATGGTGTACCCTTTAATGATGTCGAATTCGTGTACAATAGAGCCACCTGCGTGATGAACTGAATCCAAGAACTTCTTAGCTTCCACATCTGGAGTGTTCTTTTTCAAAGTGACGATGAAATTCTTTGTCATTATGGACCTTGTTTTTTGTTTGTATATTTAAGATTACCTTCTGGTTACCGTTCAATTGGTCTAAACGGAATCTCTGCACCTAACATAATGAAGCCAGAATTTTTTATATGTGCCATATATATTGCATTGAAAGAAGTTCCCGATGCTCTGATATGCCCCCTTTTTCCCGCCCCATTTTATTTTTTGGGCTATGCAAGATAAAGAAAGACCAAGAGCTCGGGGATGCGTGGTATTGGTCCGTTTCCTTTTGGGAAAGATGCCAGCCACAACCTGCCACGTACGCGATTCGAAATGATTCGGGCGTGCATATGAAGCTCTTGGAAAAAAAAATAAGGGCTGGATAGAGGGAAAGCAGGTGTTTGGCAGACGAAGTAATATCATCTAGGTTTTTGATATTTGGCGTCGCGACTTTTTGGTTGTCATTTTCACAACCTTTCCCTAAAGAAAGAAAAGTCCTGTGGAACCAGCCGGGTTCCTGTTAAGCTGCCTTTTTTTTGGTCTTAACGGCCATTCTTTTGTTCGAAACACAGTTCCGTACTTAATGAGAACGTTGGAGCAGCGTCACGGGTGCGCAGTGGTAGTGGCTGTTGCCTTTATGTGCCTGGACTCAAGACTGACATGTCTCCATAACGCTAGGTAGCATTTTTATATACTTAACAAAAGTTGTAAAAAATAAAAACAAAAATTATATATATGGACTCGACAAAATACAGTGGGATGGATGTTTAAAAAAAATAGGGTAAGAAAGGAAAAAGGAAATATAATAAAGAAAGCCTTCAGAAAATACGTTCTTTATTTTTATCACACTATTAGCAATGACTTTCACATTTTAAAGGAAAATAATAGTATTAAAAATTAAACAGTGACGAAGGAAGGAAATAAGACACAGAAAAACTAAAAAAATAGAGTAAGTCTATAGGCCCTTTTATTTTTCGAGCAATAGTAAATTGAGTTTCTTCTTCTTTTTCTCTCCCTTTTTCGTAGTAATTTTTTTTTTTAAAAATAGTATAATATAATGAATGGATTCTTGTCGTTCTTTTTTTATTTTATCTTGGGATTTGTAGGTTGCCTCTCTTTATTCTTTCTTTTTGTTTCATTCCACTTTTCTTCATAATATTTATTGTTGTTGCTGCTGTTGTTGCTGTTGCTGTTGTTGCTCAGACATAACCGGTTGTTGTTGGTCATTCATTATAAGTGGCTGACCGCCCTGTTGCTGCTGCTGTGGCATAAAATTTGATCTTTCCTTACCCCAACCGGTTCTCAAGTTTCTGCCTTGAAATGGGAAGTTTGCCAAGGCAACAATACAAACAGCGGCCTGTTCATGAGTGTCATACTTTATGAAGCAACAGCCCTTTTCTGGATAGTGCTTGAAATCTAAAATAAAACCGAAGTTCTGGAACAACGGAATTAAATCAGCTTCAGTGGCAAAGTGCGGAATATTACCGATATAGGCAGTAGTAACTCTTGGTGGGGCACTTCTAATGATGTGGTCAACAGCTTGAGGATTTACTTGAGGAGGTAAACCAATGGTCTGGGATTGTTGAGGTTGGCCTTGAGATGGTAATGGCATGGCGCCAATTGGCATTCCCATTGAACTTGGTGGCATGCCCCTGCTGTTGTTCATATTCATATTCATGTTCATATTCATCCCCATATTCATGTTGTTATTGTTGTTATTGTTATATTGACGGAAACCACCACGGTTGTTGTTACCGTAGTTACGACGCTGTTGATAATTATTATTGTTATTGTTATCACGCTTAGCAGCCCAGTTGATTCTTAGCGGTCTACCATTCAAATCTTGACCTTGCATGCTGTCCATGGCATTTTGTGCATCATCCTGAGAAGTAAAGGAAACAAAACCGTAACCTCTTGAACTACCAGTTTGCATGTCCCACATAACATGACCACTCAAGTAGGATGGGAAGTCTTTGAAGGCATTCCTTAAAGTTTCGTCATCAACATTAACATTCAAATCACCGACAAACAAGTTAAATGTATCATCGGAGGAACTCTGTTGGGATTGGAAGGCCCAGTTGATTTTGACAATGTTGTTTTCAATTTGTTTGCCGTTCAATGTTTGTAAGGCAATATTGGCATCGTGAGATTGATGGTATTCAACAAAAGCGTAATTGACGTTCTTATTATTCTTATCGATCATGATTTTGATGTTAGCAATTGGTCCGCCAACTTGGAAATATTGCTTTAAAATGTCTTCGGTGATAGCTTTGTCTAGGTTACCAACATATAAAACTCTATCGGAAGTTTCCCTACCACCGGTAATAGCATTAGCAGGAACTACGGAAGGATCATTTTCACCCTGATTGTCTTCAGCTTGTTCAGAATTGCCTTCGACAGCGACGCTCTGTTCAGAAGAAGGATCTGCTGATGCTGGAGCTTCAACTGCCGAGGGAGTTTCGACGGCAACAGGTTGCTGTTGTTGTTGTTGTTGATGTTGTTCTTCGTTATTTTCAGACATTGGAATCGAACAAAGAGTAGATGTGGTAATCTTCTTATTATGAACCAGCTATTAAGATGATAGAAGGGAAGATTAAACTCTAACTTAAAGCACGAAATGGAAACAGTAGATATTATGAAAATAACTGCAGAGTAGAAAAAAGGAAAGGCATGCTTTACCGTAGTTGAATGATTATTACGAGAGGAAAATGAAGGACAAGGAAAGACGGCCAACGATGAAAAAAAAAAATTGAAAAATTACAACAAAAAGGAAGCGAAGGCAAAAAAAGTTGAAAAAAGTACGAAGTGAAAATACGTAAAGAATTATGTTACAAAATGATGAAAAGAGAACGAGTAAATATTCTCTTTGAATTAATTAGTATACGTTAGGATAATTAATCTTCAGACGTTTAGTAAGAACATTGTGCTTACAACCGCAACGCGTAAACCTTATGCTAACAAGCCTCTTCGTTCACCTCCCTTGTAACGGCAGTGGGAAGGGTAAGCAAAATAAATCACATTGCCAATGCAAAAAAAAAGAATGGTCTCTAGCGGGATCGAACCG
>ERZ794947.148-NODE-148-length-25046-cov-116.394822_pt1 | contig 25046 bp, 14 predicted proteins | sample MGYA00511908_ERZ794947 | MGnify/ENA primary metagenome ERZ794947 (study PRJEB30137, sample SAMN04331400) | food metagenome | isolation source: control ferment replicate 2c | study: EMG produced TPA metagenomics assembly of the Comparison of meta-barcoding and...
ATATATATATATAATTTTAATGTTTATAGATCACTTATGATACACTTTACATTCATCTTTACTCAAATGATCTCTACTATTGCATTTTTGAAATAATTCCTTTTATTATGTGCCATTGTTTCCATGTGACTACCCGGAACTTGTATTTCGCGTTCGCTGAAGCACCTTTAAAACATGGCTCTCGTTTACCTAAGTGACAAGCACAGTGATTCGTGCAATAATATCATTTGTCACTTGCAGCTGTAGCAACGTTGATTTCCATCCAAAAGTTGTAGAAAATTTTGACCTTTAGTTCACTGGGATATATTTTCCTTTACTAGCTGTATTTGATAAAGGTTTCAATATGGATGCTTCTGAGGAAGCAAAAAGAGTATCAATACAGGTTACATCCCTGTCTACGCAATTGATCGAGAGCGTGGATAAACAGTCACACTTAGAAGAACAGCTTAATAAATCCTTAAAAACAATAGCCAGCCAGAAGACAGCAATTGAAAACTATAATCAGTTGAAAGAAGATTATAACACTTTAAAAAGAGAATTGTCAGACAGAGATGACGAAGTAAAAAGATTGCGTGAAGATATAGCCAAAGAAAATGAGCTTCGAACTAAAGCTGAAGAGGAAGCGGATAAACTAAATAAAGAAGTTGAGGATCTGACTGCTTCCCTCTTTGATGAGGCTAATAATATGGTTGCTGATGCTAGAAAGGAGAAATATGCTATCGAAATCTTAAATAAGAGACTCACTGAACAACTGCGTGAAAAGGACACATTACTGGATACTTTGACCCTACAGCTCAAGAATCTGAAAAAAGTGATGCATAGTTTAGATAATGAAAGCACAGTCACAAATAATTCGAACAGATATTCCACAATATTGAGTGATTCAGCAACTTCTTCTAGCACTTCTTTGAATAAAGTTCCAACTTCATATTCTCTTGCTTCCCAAGATATTTATAGCGGAATTGTGTACTCGCCAAGCATTTCATCTATTCGTTATGATATAAGCCTTTACAATGAATTTCTAAAATTTGTCGCTGCACTACCCCGTTGTGAAAACATAAAGGCAACTTCAACCGAATCAAAGTTAATACGAAGATTGGTAAATGATGAAATCCAGCCTATACTTAAGATTGATAATGCTTCAGGCATCGGCTGGTTGGTTAAAAAAACCCTACTTTCCTTGATTATAGATGGTTTGGTGGTCGTGGAACCCCTAAGCGGCGTTAATGCAACCTACCAAATTGGCTACAACTCAAGTAGCCCTGCAAAGCAAGCCACTTCGAATATGCCAAAAATGTTCAAGTTTCCCTTAGATTCACCTCCAGTTGCAGTGCACGCCGCATGTTCCTTTTGTGGAGAATCTAGAGATGACATTATCGAACACGCAAGGATGTATATATTGAAAACGTTGCACAAGACTGACGACGGTAAAGAACAAGTTACGAATACGTATCCCTTGTGTCATTGGTGTTTGCTAAAGTTGCGGCAGACATGTGAAATCTTTGCTTTCCTGAGATCATTGAAGGTAGGCGCATGGCATTTAGAAAAACTAACGACGCAGAACATTACCAAGGAAGATTTGGAAAAATTCTCTGAAGTAACGAAGCATACCAAAAGAGACGGCAGGGTTTCTTCTCAAGACAAAAAAACCAAACGTTTAAGTTTTATGGCAGGACTTGGTATCAATTCTTCAACAAAAAATAAGCCAAAGATGGAGATTTTTTCTTCTGAAACAAATGCAAAGCCAGGACAACCTACCACTAATATTCAAAGAGCATGGCTGCAATTGTGTAAATTGCGTTGTATACTTCATTGGACTCATATTGGCATATGGGCAGTGGATGATTCAATTTCTTCAAAAATTGGACCGTTAGTTGAGGATGACAGCGATGAGGATCAAAACGATGCTATATCGGTTCGCTTGCAGGACAAAGCTCTTTGGAAGCAGGACGCAAAAAGACCTTTTTCTTCATCTAGCGCAGAAGAAAGTCAAAAGAGCGACGCTTTTGACTTTGAAAGTGGAGATATGGAAAATGAAATTACGGGTGAATCTTCAAGTGATGAATCCTCTTCAGATGGGTCTTCCACAGATAATTCAACCGCAGATAGTTCATCAGAAGATGAATCTTCTCTAGCAGATTCTACTACAAGTAGCGCAGATTCTAGTTCACCAGAGAGTATAGACAACGGTGAAGGTGATGACACGGTAACGAAAGATGACAAAAGTAGCATTAAGTCGGCAAATAATAATGAAGAAAACAGCGATTGCGGAGATAAAAAAGGTCGTTCTATAATAAAGAAAAAGGCTCCTCAACGCAAGATACAAAAGAAGAAGTTACTCCAAGATTTGGATGATTTAGAAGAGCAATTTAGAGAAGAAAGCGCAATTGATCAGACTGAATTTGAAAACGCTGAGTCTAATGTAAAACAAAATATATCCTCGAAGAGGGCATCTTCTGGAGACGAGAACTCTAAGAAGGATAATAATGAAAAAACTTTAAAGACAAACTTGACGATAGGCGACAAAACCCAAGAACAAATAGGGGAAAATAGTCCTAGTAGCGGATTGCATGCGTCTTCAAGCAATGATGACAATTTCGATGATGCCCAGGAACAGCAATAAATTATATAATATTTAATTTTATGTGTCCTAATGGACATTTGAGTTCCTTAAGATGTTCAATAACTTAGAAAAATATAGGTAATGATAAAGAATGAATCGCATGTATTGTTTTAATATTATGTCAATACTTTGAACTTAAAAACAGAGTAAAGAAGTGGTTCTAAAATTACACGTATTAAAGGGATTAATTACTACATATTCATTCTCAATCATCACTATCACCTTGGCTCAAAACAACTCTAGACTTTTTGCCAAAAAGGCGGATGGCCTCTTCATCTTCATCGCTTTCATCGGCTGCACTCGCTTCCAAAGAACGCTTTGTAGATTCTTTTCTGCTATACACCTCAGATTGGAACATATTTTGCGAATTTGATGGCTGTGATGAGCCCAAACTATTTCTTGATTCCGAGTTGACATCGTCATCAGAGAGTTGATTATTATTGTTATTATTTACATCGAAAATAGACATTTCAGATGCCACGTGGCTTGCTAAAGAAATGAGGCTTTTATCTGGCGCAAAGGAACTACTTTCTGTAGCTCTTATGCTTTCAATACTTGGTATGGATCCACCAAACAAGCTCGTATAATCTCCTGTCACAACACCCCCATTATTCATCCTTTCCGCGGCAAATTTGGCAAACTGGATATATCTATCCTCGGTCAACTGACCATTGTTTTTATCTAGTAACCATCTCATATATGTTTCGTTTTCAAAAAATATAGGGTTCATCAAATCCTCGTCATCTTCTGAATCACTAATAAACTCTTTACTGAATACGCCATGGCGTTCTCTAACGGTCTGAGGTCGTTCATCATCCTGGTCGCCAAACATTGGCAAATTAGTCTTGGCTTCTCCTTTCCTACGCTTCCTCTTATCTTTTTTTTTGGATCTCGCAATCCCTTTACTGAATTTGGTACCTTTAAGTTTATCTGATGCATTGTTATCTAAATCCTTGAAGTATGCTGCGTCGCTTTTCGATAAAATTTGATCATCTGGAACAATGTAGGGATCGTTGTAATCATAATCATCGTCTCCTTCCCATCCATCTTGTTCATTGTGAGAAAAACTATCCTTTTCTGAACGAACTCGTAGAAGATAGGAAGAAGAAGGCAGTCCGTTTGGAGTTTCAAATGGTGTTGATAAGTATTTTTTCACTAGTTCACAAGAAACAGTCAGGTCAGAAACTTCAACAGTCCCCGGTAAAAAACAAGGTTCATTGATTTTACGTGGAATGGAGTATCCTATCAGCAACAATAAAGCCCTGTAGTCCTTATCTTTAAAAATAGGGTCGTTGTTGAGTACACCTGTCAATGTGAAATATTCATTGGGTGGATTAACTGTTTCTTTCCCAGCATTAACATTTACGGTTAGCCACGACTTAAAAATATCTAGTGTGTGGGTTATATGCTTGAGCAGTTGGTCCAATAGTTCAGTTTTTCCATCATCAAGTAATGTGGAAACTAAAACACCATATTTCATATCCAACAAAATCGAAGGTGGTAAGGCTTCTTCATCGGGAATTGGTTTGAACTGTGATGCAGGAGCGGCATACATTGATTCATTATTAAGTACATTATATTCACCATATCTTTGGTAAAATCCTACTTCACTATTGTGTAATGGCGGGAAAAGTAATCCAACAAACCAAGCAGGTGATTTCTTTAACCTTTTCTTCAACCTGGCGAGGAAGTAGTCTGAAAATTGACTCACATATTTCCTTGAACGAGACATTCTATCTAATCCGTCAGGTGAAAGCATTTCTCTTAATAATATTATCAAATCAAATCTAAATAACAATGCCTGTTCTTTTGCCTGAACAAATACTCTATGGAAAAAGGAAAATACTTTTTTAATGGAATCGTCCTCAAGCTCACGAAATCTTTCAAGGAAATTAATGTACGTTTCTATTACCGGTTCTGTCATATAGTTGGCTTGCACCTTTTGAAAATTGACTTCTATACTTCTTAAAGAAGAGGTTAGAATATCAAGCGCTTCATCTCTATCTACATTTTCTTCTTCTATCAATTTAGTAATATCACCTTCTGAAATATTAAACTTTTTTTGCCGTCTTGATTTGCCTTCAATAACTAATGTTTTATCGTCAGAGTATTGCTCTAATACTTTCAATACCGAGTGTGTTAGTTCAATGCAACTTTTCATGAATTGGAGGGAGTATTTGGAACCAATCTTCGGCAGATTTGACAGTAATTGTATTCTCTCGTCACTGAAAAGCCTACTTACAATGAATTCTATATCGGTCGAATCCTCTTCTTGAGCGGCCTTTGTACGGGAAACGAGGTTCAACAGTTCATTAAATGCAATCATACCAGCATGTGTCACTGTCCAATTTTTCAGGTCATATGCGCTTCTTAAAAGAGAAGACACTAGAATGAAAGTCACCTCTTTCAAGGCTTCTGAAACTTGCTTTATATCTGCGGAATTGTCGATTTTGGACCTCAACAACTGGTATTTAACAAACCATGCAAAGAAAAGTAAATATTCGACTTGCTCCAAAGTTACCATCCTATCCTGCTCAGTTGTGAAGTAGTTCGTCACACTATGCAACAAGATGTTAAAGCCGGAATCTATAAAGTTGTTGATGAATTCTTTGAAATGTTTACCATTTGATTCGGTGAAAAAAATAGCTTTACCGGTTTGTGAATTCAAGAGACTATTCGGTAAGCCCTCAGCTGCGACAGATTGATGCTTTTTAATTATTCTTTTATTCCATTTTTTGCTGTCATCTAGTTTTTGGAGCGCTATTTTTTCATCTACGAGAGCTTGGCTACCAGAAACAGTTAACCTAGTTTTATCTGGTGTTTGTATAGATAAAAGACCACCAAATCTGGAGTGTCTTGCAGATGTATGTTTGATAACGTTTTTTCTCATTTGGTGTTCCTTTTGTAATAACTTCGATAGTTCAAAACCTGCACTTGTAACAATGTTATTAGCAGAGGAGCTCTCATTTTTATTTACCACCTTTGAATGTGTCCCGGTTTCGAACTGTCGAGGGAATAGCAGTTCTTGGTTAACATCTTTAGTGAAGTAGAACATAATCTCCAACAGTGGGATATTGATAAAGTCCTGGTCAAACTCTTTTGATAAGGAGCTGGTCAGCGTTAAGAGGAAACCGAATACCTTGTTTTTATGGAATGAGGAAATAACCGTATTTAAAGAGATGTCATCCATAGAGACGTTTGGTGGCAAAGTATCGATAGATGTGATACCTTTCTTAGGCATGCTTTTCTTAGTATTGATAGTAAATTCACCGGGTTCTATAGCAATGACATTTCTGAAAAAATTCAAAACCAATTTGAGAACCATATTGTCCCTAGGAGTTCTTGATAATCGGTCGATTTTGATAACATCCAGAGCCAATCTAATGGCAGCTCTTAACACTTTACCACTTTCCATAGACAGAATCGTTTTCTTGTATACCAATTGATGCTTCTTTAGCTCACCATAGAGAGTAATTTGATTTGATGAAGACTGTTCAGTTACAATTAAAGGCCAAGTCATAAGGACCAATAGTTGTAGACAATTTAGCGCAATTTTATCGTAATAAGCTTTGTTTCTAAACTCTTCATGGTCTGGGTTGTTCTTTGCAAGCTTTGCTGCAAGAGAACATTTGTTTTCCCAATCTATCAGAATAGGTAACAGATCATCCGTCAAGATGCGATATTCAGCTACTGCCATTGCCACATCCCATCTTTTCTGCTGGTCATCCACTAGTTTAAACCATCTTTTCAGATCTTTTAAGCACGCCAAACAGTCATCGCCAAGCTTATAAGGGGGTGGGTCTATCTGGGAAGTATAATCCGGCCCACCGATGGCAGTTGCCAATAAAGCAATTCTTGCTCTAAGTACCGTCAGAGAGAAATCAGCCGCATTTGTAGTGCCTTGTTGCAAATCAGCAGACATAGTGTGCGCCCTCCTATATTAAAGATACACTAAACCCCACAAGCTAGATGGTATTATCATATGTGAGGCGACTTACGAACCATATCTCATTTGAAAAATCCTTAATACTCATTTTAATTTTTCATCGTAAACGCGTAATGCGGCAGTAAACGCGTCAAAGTAGCATAATGGAAGGGCCATTTCCACAGGGAAGCAATTCATACAGGGCACTACCCAGTTGTGATAGTAACACAGAACAGCTTCCTAAAGCAAACGGTAGGGATGCCTATATACAGGACAACTACTGGTTATTTCGCTGACTTGATATGAGAAGTGGCAGTGAAAACCAGCGTTATGAACGGTGAAACCGAGCGGGGATGGATGAAAAGTACGTATAACTCTGTATACACCTCACTTGGCTTCATAATGTGGTTCCGCCATCTGATTGCGTTGCTGTGGTCTTCAGAATTCCTGAAGGACGACGCAATTAGCTCTAGAGCTTCTCCAGGCATTTATTACGTAGGACCGAGAGCGGACTTAAAATCTGCAAAAGTCTTGGCAGGGGGCGGGGATAACAAGGCAATCTTATCCCATTTTTCACTAATCTCGAGCATATAAAAAGTAAATTCTATTGGCCTTGTTGTTACGTTAGGGAAATCCTTCTACATGATTATTGCTCTACAATACCGAAGTATTAACAATACATAAACGAGCAAGAAGAGGAGAAGAGAATATGAGTAAGAAACCAATTGTTTTGAAATTAGGAAAGGATGCCTTTGGTGACCAAGCCTGGGGGGAATTGGAAAAGATTGCGGATGTAATTACCATCCCTGAATCCACCACTAGAGAACAGTTTTTGCGGGAGGTAAAAGACCCACAAAATAAGCTCTCCCAAGTACAAGTCATTACTAGAACAGCAAGGAGTGTGAAAAACACCGGTAGATTTGATGAAGAGCTTGCTCTTGCTTTGCCCTCCTCCGTAGTGGCTGTATGTCATACTGGTGCTGGTTATGACCAAATTGATGTTGAGCCATTCAAGAAAAGGCACATCCAGGTTGCCAATGTTCCTGATTTAGTTAGCAATGCTACCGCTGATACGCATGTATTTTTGCTATTGGGTGCCCTAAGAAACTTCGGTATTGGTAACAGAAGGTTGATCGAGGGAAACTGGCCGGAGGCAGGACCCGCATGTGGTTCTCCCTTTGGATACGACCCTGAAGGGAAAACAGTTGGTATACTGGGTCTAGGTAGGATTGGTCGTTGTATTTTAGAGAGATTGAAGCCGTTTGGGTTCGAGAATTTCATATATCATAACAGACACCAGCTTCCTTCCGAAGAAGAGCATGGTTGTGAATATGTAGGATTCGAGGAGTTTTTGAAGCGTTCTGATATAGTATCTGTAAACGTCCCACTGAACCACAATACTCACCATCTAATCAATGCAGAGACTATTGAAAAAATGAAAGATGGTGTAGTTATTGTTAACACAGCGCGTGGTGCCGTGATAGACGAACAAGCCATGACTGATGCTTTGCGTTCTGGAAAGATTAGAAGTGCTGGTTTGGACGTTTTCGAATATGAGCCAAAAATATCCAAAGAGTTATTATCGATGTCCCAAGTCTTAGGACTGCCTCATATGGGCACACATAGTGTAGAAACAAGAAAGAAAATGGAAGAACTGGTCGTTGAAAATGCAAAGAATGTGATATTGACCGGGAAAGTCTTGACTATTGTTCCGGAATTACAAAATGAAGACTGGCCCAATGAATCTAAGCCATTAGTTTGACTACAAGATCCATAGTTTTATTCTTCCTTTCGAAATGCGATAATATTATTATACTTCTTATATATGCAATTAATTTCTATATATTACAAGTGGTTGACTTTTGTACATCCTAACTGCGTTTAGTCTTCATGCTTATCACAGAACTTTGCATCACGAATATTTTCCAATAACAAATTTTTAATGGTAAATTTTTGTGCCACATTAGTATCGAGAATCTTTAATTCTTCAGTCGGGAAAATATAAGCAAACGAGAAAGAAACTAACACACTTAAAAGCAATACTAAGGGAAAGCCGATGGCCGCTATAGTATTTGTGATAGCAAATTCACCAGCAAACCCCGTCAGGCTAAAGGAAAGAAATATCAGCATTGACTTCTTGGATACTTTCATTAAAGGTGAAGTATTATCTCTTCTGTTAGGGTCTGAAAACAGGAAAACCAACCGTTGTATAATACTATTTGTCATTAGGCCATTGATGCCCATAATGAAAAACAATCCGGAAAGTACTGCCTGAGGGATTTCTCCTAAGCATACCAATAACGGTCTTGTCATTGTCCCTAGAATCATCAGGCCCTGAAACGTATTTGTAAATCTTTGCTCTACGCAACTGATAACCTTTTGGTTTGAATCCCTAACTAGCAGTGTCTCTGTGTGCAATGGTGCTTGAGGAATCAAACCATTGGGCGCCGGGATTCCTAGAACCCCGCTGATGCAAGTGGTAAGTCCCAATAGTGCGAAATCGTAATGAAAAGAGGATGGTTTTTTCAGCTTATACTGATGCCTTTGTGCCATTAGCGACGATACGTTATGATCAAAGTAAAACAAGATTGTTAAAAATATACCAAATGGTAGGGCAATAAAGACGTCTTTAACAGGAATCGGTTCATATGCCAGCCAAGTATTTTGAGGCCTATTGACTTTGGAAGTAGGAAAAAAAGCTTTCGTAATAGGCAATTTTTTAAATTTGACATCATGCAAGTAGCCACCAAAATGTGTAAATGATGACCAGAATAGCACTGAAAGCGCAGTTGAATAATCAGATATGAATGTTCTGATCCTATGAGAAAAGAGGGGGTAATAATGAAATAATTTAAAGAAAAGACCAAACGCAGTCATAACCAGCGCCACCACGACACTAGCAAATCCGTCTTGTACTGATTTCTCCCCTGATTTAGCACTGAACTGTCTTGTTAAAATTTGTATTCCTTTTTGAATGTAGACCACATTAATAAATAATCCAAATATGTCACATGGGAACGTAGTCACGTATTGCAAGAGGCAAACGGCGTTCGTAAATGCTAAAACTAAATGAAAAATCATAGACCACATACAAATCCAAAACATGAAGCCAAAATAGCTGGTATTCAAAGGCTTTATAATTTCGTAGACCGTATAATTAAAAATAGAGATGGGGCCAGTAACACCCACTATACATAAGGGCTGTCCACCAAGAACTCCAAAAACAATTCCAGCCATTGCACTGGATAGAAGTACTTCGTTCACACCATAGGAATTATCAGTCCTATCAAACATATCTTGCGCAAAGGCTATTGCAGGTAGCAGGTTATTAAAGTAGGTGTCAACAATAGAGGGAATAACTCTGTAATTAAACGCATCTACCCAATCTGACTTGTAATACGGTATTCTGTCCTTCAAATCGAGCCATATGCCTATACCTAGCGTCGGGAATCGACGTCGGGATAACTTCTCGTGGCTCTCTTCATCACTTCTACTTTCTGATACCGATGATTCTCTGTCTAGCTCATCGTTTGTCCGTTCCAATGCTTGCGCACACTCGTCGGAGGCTGTACAACCGCGACTAACGGTAACTCGTGTGCTCTCATTCGACATGCCTTGCCAGCGCTATTACTACTTTTTGGATGATAAAGGATATGAGTATGATTATTGCGATATGCTTACTTTTACGCCACGAGTGATCTAAAAATTACTTCAGTGATGTATTTTCCCCGCTAAACGAAAAAAGTTTGAAGTAAGCTAAGGCTACAGGGAGAAGAACAGTTGTTCATGTAATGTCGAGTGGCAACGCAAGAGTGGCTGTCTACAAGTGCGGTCAAAATGTGGAAAGCTCTAAAGCACTAGCTATTACTCTTCTGTTTTTTTTTTTTTTTTCATTCTTCTTTCGTTTTTTAACAACGAGGACAAAAAAGAGAAATCTACTACTACCGTTAGTGTTACTAGAAACTTTGTTATAGTTAATTAATGCTGTTTGTCTATATATAAATATAGATATAGATATACATGTACTGGTTTATCTATGTTATGCCTGAGGTATGTGTGGTATCTATCCCTACCAGTTGGTAACTTCTTCGGCCTCACCAAAGACAGACGTCTTCGTTTCATCGTTACCAACGTCACCTCCCCAAGCTCTTGGAGCGGCATCGGTAATGGCCTTGCAGTTGGTTTTTAAAAATTGTACTATCAGTTTGTTTATCAGCTTAAACTCCAATAGGAAGGCATCGTGGCCTTCGGGAGATTCAATTTTTTCTAATTGCGACTTCGGTATGTGCTCAGCCAAAAATTCTTGTTCTGAATATGTGAACAGTCCATCAGATTGGATACCGATGATCAGGGATGGTTGTTGGATGGTAGAAAGGACCTCAGTGATGTCATCTACTCTGTCTCTTGCCAAATCGTGCGTATCCAGTTTACGTGTGATGGCAATGTAACAATTGGCGTCGAACCTATTGATGAACTTTGTGCCCTGGTACCTCAAGTAACTTTGTGCAGAAAAATACGTCTGCGCAGGCTTTATGTCCTTCACTTCACCCGTTACAGAACTTACCGAAGTCATCGATGTTGAAGAATTCAATGAATCCGAAGAAGATGCGGTGGACACCACGCTTTGACCTTTTTGCCCAGAAATGCCAGCGATGGCAGTGCTGGCTTTTGTTTTATACCCATCATTGTGGATTTGTAGGGAGTGTTCGCTGACAGTAGATGGTTTGCGTGTCTCCTCCCTTTGAGCTTTTTGTTGTTGTGCTATTGAAGGAGATCTTCTGGAGAATTTGTTCTCGAAACTGTTTCTTGTCCTGTACGTCAACAATGCAGACATACGTGCAGCCGATAGTCCGGCCACAGGTTGCTCCTCTACCGGATAGTACCCGTCCAAGTAGTTGGGATCTGAGTAAATCGATTGTCTTTGAGCCTCAGACCACGATATGCACCAGGCAGAATGTCTTGCTGATGTCGCCAGAGCAACCATATTCTTCACATATTCCTTACCATACATGGCAGCCCATTCCAAACTCAGCATCCCCCCCATAGAGCCACCAATAACACAGGCTATTGACTTTACTCCCAGAGAATCCAGAACAATTCTGTGAGCTCTAACGTCATCGCGCACAGTACATAATGGGAATTCGGGTCCATATCTAACGCCCGTCTCCTCATTTATCGTTAATGGCGAAAAAGACCCATATGGAGAGCCCATAGAGTTTAAACATATGATAAAAAACCTTGATGGGTCGAATGCTAAGTCGTTACCCAGAAGAGGGCCCCACCAGTCAGCAACATCTGCGGACCCAGTCAAGGCATGACAAATTACCAGAACATTATCACCAGCTTCATTCAGTGTACCCCACGTCTTATAAGCAATAGGGAAATTATTTATGACCACGCCAGACTCAAGCACTAGTTCCGGAACTTGAACAATCCTCTGCCCTTGAACTAGTTTGAGCAATGGGTTAGTTTCCTTAATCTCCTCAATGTCCAGCTCTTGGAGCGTTTTCGATTTTAAAGTATGCGACATTCCTTTTATACTACGTTTTTTTCTTTCTTTTCTATTATTCCAAATAAAGAGAAACTTTAGACGGACCCTGTGACTAAAAAAATTATCGAAGACTTGACTGTTCTAGAGTTACTTTTGTTTATTAAAAGCAAGAAATATCCGTGAACAAGATAGCAGGTAGGTTGTACAACGAAGCGGAAGCTCATCTATTGGACGCAGCTGTATTTTGAATATATATATATATGTAATGTGTATATTTGTGGGTGTGTGCCAAATCCAAACGATTAACATGACTTAGTTTACTATCAAATGAGTGCATCCACAATTTTTTGCAGGCAATGTGTGGCGCCTTCCGCAGTGAGGCGCATCACGTGAAAATACGTCAATGTGGGGAGCCACTAACAATAGCAAGAAATAAGTACAAGTAATAGCATAACCTTGACAAACTGAACTAATGTAAGCGTTTTTCATGACTAGTGCTTTGAAGTACAATTTATACTGCTCAGAGGCTCATTCGATTGTGTGTTTTTAGCAACTTTATGAAGAGAGTGAAAAGAAATATCACGTGATTATTAGTAGTCTGCGATTTTTTTTTTTTCAGTTTTTTTTTTCCCACTAATACTGGCAGAGAGCGTAAAGGGGGCAATATATGGCACATCTTTACTGGCTGTCCATAATAGGCAAGTGTCATGTGCCCTAACAGAAAAAAAGTTAAAAATTGCCCGGAGAAAATACAAGAATCTGTCTAAATGTATATTTACGGATGAGACACTACTTATATAGTTTAGTTATTATCATGAAGTATTATTACAATCGTGCCCAGAAAGTGAGATGAAAAACTGGGATACGGAAGCCTGGCGCTTGTTTCTTTTCTTAATTGTCTCTCTTTTTGTAAAATTACAACCAGTCGGTCGAGTTACTGGGCATATGGGTTCTTCGTAGTTGCAGATGGCATGAACTGTGAGAATCCGTCCTTCTTTTGTGGACGGGCTTGGGAGTTTTGCAATTGTGGTGCCGGCGGACGATAGTAACCAGCACTACCGTTTTGAGGCTGGTTCAGGTTAGGGGGCGGACGGTAGTGTGCGGATGGTGAGTTAGGTGTAGGCCATGGCTGCTGAGGCCTAGTATTGTAGTTGACGTTAGCTGGCTGAAATGGTGGTGCTGCCCCAGCATATCCGCCAGGAGAGCCCATGTGCGTATTCATCGCATAAGGTTGGTACGGGCGATTGGGCTGCTGCGGGATAGGCATGGGCACCTGCTGCGGGTGATATTGCGCTTGCATGTTTGGCCTGTTCCCCGTTGAGTATGGGTTTCCGGGGAGATGATATGCTTGTGGTTGTGTATCTGAGGGATGAGGACGTTGGTAAATATTTGAAGGCGAGGGGCGGTTATTCCATCCCTGATTGTATGGACCTGGTGGCGCTCTCGTCTTTGGATTCCTGGGCGAACCCATTGCCGAGTTGTTTGCACCATACATTTTGTTAGGACTATTAATGTTTGCTGGCTGCACGTAGGAGGAAATCTGCTGGCCTGATGGGACTGGCTGGCCCCTCTGAGGGGTAATGCTACGATCAGTTTTGCTGTGGGTGTGAGTGGTATTCAACCTTGTGCCAGGTTTCGCGTATGGGTTACCTATTTCCAGCGGGTTGGAGGGTTTCTCGGGAGACCGCTTTGGCACTTCATGTCGTGATCTGTGTTCCGTTATGTATTGTCTCTCGATATCGTCATCGGGGGTTATGCCCAATCCAGTTGATTGAAAGGCCGCAGGGACCTTAGCTAAGGGTGTTCTATCATCCTTGTTGTAGTCTCTTTCTTCAGCACGCAATTGGTCTTGTGCCATAAAATCTGGGTCGAACAGGTTCATATCGTCCTCGTCGTTATTGTTACCAAAATCCACTTGTGAATATGACCCGTTTATTCTGTCCGAATCGGAGTTTGAATTTATACTTTCCATGCCTAGTTCATTAATTCTTTGGGTTAAACTATTTAATTCTTGTAAAACGGCATGTTCTTCCTCATTGCCATTAGAAAAGTCACTTGGTGTAAAGGATTTTCTTGAATTGTAGTTGCTCTCTGAATGAACTGACGCCCGTTGAAAACGAAGGTAAGTTTCATCAGAAGATCCGTTAAGACCCTCAGTGTGACCAAAGGGACCATTGGAGTATTTTTCGTAGATTGCAGACAAATCTGATTCCACAGAGAGCTTCTTCTCATTAGAGCATTTAGAATCCACAGACAACAGATTTTTGTCTGTCATGAACTTGTCAAAATTGGACTCGGGAATTTCTAACTTCATATTCCGGACCTTTTCCAAACTTTCGTCCACGTTCTTACCACAAGAGGTTTCTCCTCTTTCAAATTTCTCAGGAGTGGTCGCTTTCCTGTCGTTATTATTGTAAGGAACTGTCCTCGACTTGGCTCTGTCTGATGGTGAATCGTTTACAGATGACGCAAACGGCTTGGGATGTCTTTGCTTCGCATAAGGTGAACCTTCTGTCACTCTTGTTCTGAAGGATGCATCAGTAGGTGTGTGGACTTTGTGTGGACTTTCAGATATCACTAGTGGAGGACTTTTACGTTTAATAGATGGACTATCAGAGTTATTAAGGTCCTGTTCAGAAGAAGATGACAATTTTACACGCTCTCTCTTTGGCAAACTGTTCTTCGAGCTGTTATTCGAAGAAGATTTAGACCCGTAAGAAAGTTTCGGTGATAAAACACCATCGGCCCTTTCAAATAAGTCTGCTGAACCAAGGAAAGGAGAAGGTAGAGGAGAAGTAATATTGGAAGTAGAATTACACCCACAGTAGCCTTGTGCTATTTTCCTTTGTAAAATATCACTGATATGTTCCTTCCATTCGTTATTCGACCAGTGTAAGCTTGATACAGAATTAGTCAATGGAAGTAAATCCTCCACTTCCAAGTAGTATATATGTGGCAAAACTGGCAAACCAAACAAAAGTGAATGTGGGTCGTTCTTGCTTGACAATAATTTCTCTGGTCTTCCATATAGTTTAAAAGTATCCATAGCCGGTATTAAAAACCTTATTATAGTGTCATAACTTGGTACAGCTTGATGCTTCTCGGGCATAATAAAGACATCCTTTTCCTGAGCAGACTCCTTTTTTTCAAATTTCACAGAACCTACGACTTTAATGATTGTAGAGGAATCTATTAGTTTAGGGGAGGACGGGTAAACAGCATAAAGCGCCTTTGCCTCTACAATAGTAGCCATTGCATGGTTTTTCTTCACTTTCTTGTCATTTTCATAAAGATTTATTTCACCAAAATGACCCTTTTTCTTACTGCTAGATTGAGAGATTACCGCATAGCAGCGCTTCCACGGCATACCTGCTCCGAATCTGACGCTGACCCAATCCTTGTAATCATATTTTCTATTCGTAAGGAGAATTCTGATATCACCTAATTTTGCGCCTCTACTTGAAATAAATGCGCCTGTGTAAGCCTCTTGTAACGAAGAACATTCGTATAAACATAATCGTATAGCAGAATTCCATGCGTTGAAAGACTCTTTGTTACCGAATTGTAAGAAATATCGGTTTTTCAGCGTAGTAGAAACCACCAATGCATTAGTGAGGTTTTTTCCACACTCCATTACGATATTATCGGAGTTATCCAAAGTTCTTAGTGTAGCATCTGTCAAATTGATATAAGTGGGTTTGGAAGCAACTTCCTTCAGTTTCTTTTCAGAGACCGGACAAGACGGATCAGTGAATTCTGCTAGTTCCTTGGCGTCCCAAAGGGCTAGTTGAGTACCCAACAGTACCCCATATACGTCCTTCCATTTCCTTGCTGCATGAGTGCCATTGTTGTTAAGGTCTTGTAAAATCAAAAACACGCCTTCATGATATCTTCTATGTGTATGTGCATTTAGCAGTGTTAGAATAGGCACCAACTCAGGTGAAACTGGTGAACTTTCCATGGGAGAAGTTGGTGATGAGTCGTTAAGTTTCTTTTTTGATGTTACATTTACTTTTAGTCGTGAACCGAAGTCACCGCCAAAATTCGATGGACTCATTAATCCAGGGTTAGAGGCGAGGGAATCAACTACCTTGTTGTCACCTGAAAAAATTCGCATAAGAGCTGAATTTGCCAAGTAACGTGTTCTTTGTGTGGGGAAACCGAAGTGACAAACGTAATATCGCCTGTCAAAGTTTATAAAAAAAGGATGTTGCAACTAACAATACAAAAGGTAATATCTTTTATTGTATAAGCTAACTGAAAAGTGATCTTATTAACTATACGAATATATGAATACTGTTACTGCGATGATGTATCATTACCCACCATTGCAAGGTGCAATGATTTGACGATAAGGTTTCCGATTCTCTTTGCGTGTTTTTCCTCCGCGAATTTCAAATTCAACGCGAAATGATTCGAACGAGCCTCTTTTTGGTCATCATTATTAAATAGAGTTATGACGGAAAAAGTCTATCAACTAATTAATCAGTCAAAGGTGGCTTTGCGAAGACGTAATCGGAGAATTACCAGAGCTATGGGCAATTGTACGAGCCACACCGCAAGAATGACCAAGGCTACCGTGAGTTCTCCCAGAGTTATACGGTGGTAAGCTCGGAGAATTTTTAAAAGTCCTTCTCTCATATCATTCACAAGGTTCTCCAGTAAGTTTTCTGTGGCGGCAGAAGTGGAGCTTGCAGTGGGTATAGTGCTGTTGTCGGTTTGCTTTGCCAGAGCTTGCTTGATTTGTGTCCCATTAATTCTCGGGATATGCAGCTGAGCCTTGTCGTGAATCCACGTCATTGCCTTCTCTATTGTGTAGAGCTTATTTTCAATGGCACATCCGACCACGGTTTTCATTGGGTTATATAGCAGTGTTCCATTGAATACATCTGCTAAAGTTGTGTCTATATCAGAGATCATGGTGGCCACTGTATTGTTCACAGAAAGTGTTGTCGTGTTTATCCACCCGAATACTTCCTGATTGATATTGGTCTCCGTAGTATTTATATATTTATTAGTCTGAACGCTCCAAAGGCTCATTTGGTTCTCTATATCGACGGCAGTGCTAGACTTCAGCAAATTTTGAACGCCGTCACCATCATTAGAAGTCAATGAATGGCTTATCTTGTGTTTTAACAGTGCTATCATGACAAATTGGCATATGCACACTAAAATTCCCAAAAGTCCAATTCCAAGAACACACAGTGCTCTTTCGGAGGTCATATAAGCCACTACCCATTCTATTTTTTGTTTAGTCTTTGGGTCAATGTTCTCTGGTGATTTTCCAAAGGTAACAAGATTTGTCATCCAGCCTGCTATTCTTGTGTTCCATGTTTGAAAGCACTGCTGATAGCTTGCAATGACATCATATTGGCCATTTTGTATAGGAGGATCTCTAAATGGATCTTTCAATTCGTGCGTGTTTTCACTGGAAAAGGACGTATACGAATCTTGCCTGCTCAGCATGTAATGGTCTCTCATTCCGCAAAGACGCCTCCAGAGCTTGATTTCATTCCATGCAACGGGCGCCATCGCACCAACAGCGAAGCATATCAATACGGTAATGCACACTACGGTGGCTATTTTCAGGACATGTCCCAAGATGGAATAAAAGGCCAAAATTTCTGATTGATTGGATGAGCAAATCCCAGTACTGTTGTCAAGGGACACGGGAGGTACGTACAAAACGGAGGTATCTCCGATTATATTGCTGGCATTCACGGCCTTGATATTCTTCCGAACTTCATTGAAGGGAACCGAGATCAGGTTCTTGGTTGTATTCTTAACCTGGGCAAAGTCCGGCGTCTTTGCCGATAACTCTTCAAGCTTATCGTTGATTGAGGAAGGAATGTATAAATTGTGAAGCGCAGATATGGTTAAGTTGACGCTTTTGATTGACGACGTCATGTTACTGTCATCGTCATCACCTGTGAAAAAATTCTCTACTTTGGATGCGGCCTTGATCACTTTATTGATTATTTTGGAGATGTCATTCAAGCCCGTATCCAATTCATTAGCCACACTTGAAACTGTATCATTGACTAAGCTAATCAGTTTTTCTGTAGTGTTAGTAGCAACGTCCACGGTACCATCAACGGCACTAACAATCAAACAGGCATAAGTGCCCAAATACAGGTCAATGGCAAAGTTTACCAGCCCCTCGCTCGCATATACTATAAGTGATAACGTCTCTAGCGTAGCTTTAACAGTCTCCTCCATACCCTTCTCGATAAGATAATTCCCCATGATACCTAAATAGTGCGGCGTGTTGTCTGTCATCTTGGAGTATAGTGAATCAATACTGTAACAATTGGACAAAATATACGTTTCCGAGACTTCTATCGCATGTTGTATGGATTTGGAGAAAAACAGAAGCTTCAGCATTGCTAGCAGCAAAACCAAAGTATACTTATTTAGCCATATTTGAGAGAGCCTGTCACCCAATTGCAAATAGCATTTAAAACCGCTCATATCATCAACGTTCACAAATTCGAAAGGGAATCATCCTAACCAAATATTTCGGGATTATCTTAAGGACTTATGTTGGTCACATTCGTCATATATATATATACCTCTTGCCAGCAACAGGCCAGTTATAAGTTAAAATTAATATGTGACGCACTTTTGAAACAGTATTGAAACAGTATTGAAGCATATGTATTACCCGGACTCTGCATGCTCTGTCGTTCATTTTATTTTCACCTAAACGAAAATCCCGTGAAAAAAATTTATATCGCCTTTCGCTCTTTTGTATGTAGGCATCATCGGAAATTTGCATTGTGTGAAGGTTGTGCATATAAAGGGTTTTGCATAACGGACGTTTTTCACGTACTCCGTCTGAGCATCAAGTGAGGCTTGAGTTTACGTTTGTTTTTAATAATCAGTTTTCATTCTACTATTTTCTTGCGCAATTGCTTATCAGATAGACCTTGTAAACAGCATAGGAGTAAAGACAAATTCGGTGTAGAGAATAAAAGGATGGTATCAGCTTTGAATCCCAGAACTACAGAGTTTGAATTTGGTGGGCTGATTGGTGCCTTAGGCATCAGCATAGGGCTGCCTGTTTTCACTATCATCTTGAATCAAATGATAAGGCCCGATTATTTTATTAAGGGATTTTTCCAGAATTTCGATATAGTTGAGCTTTGGAACGGTATCAAGCCATTGCGCTACTATCTGGGCAATCGTGAATTATGGACTGTCTATTGCCTGTGGTATGGAATACTGGCAGTTTTGGACGTCATTTTACCGGGCAGAGTCATGAAGGGTGTTCAGTTAAGGGATGGTTCGAAGCTTTCGTATAAGATCAATGGAATTGCCATGTCTACAACTTTGGTCTTAGTTTTGGCTATCAGATGGAAATTGACTGATGGACAATTGCCTGAATTGCAATATCTGTATGAAAATCACGTTAGTTTATGCATAATATCTATTTTGTTTTCGTTCTTTTTGGCGACGTACTGCTATGTTGCCAGCTTCATACCATTGATCTTCAAGAAAAATGGTAATGGCAAAAGGGAAAAGATCTTAGCACTAGGTGGAAATTCAGGAAACATCATTTACGATTGGTTTATTGGTAGAGAACTGAACCCTCGTCTCGGCCCATTAGATATCAAGATGTTTTCAGAGTTGAGACCCGGCATGTTGTTATGGTTACTGATCAATCTTTCCTGTCTGCATCACCATTACCTGAAGACTGGTAAAATCAACGATGCATTGGTCTTGGTTAATTTCTTGCAAGGATTTTACATTTTCGATGGAGTACTAAACGAGGAAGGTGTATTAACCATGATGGATATCACTACAGATGGGTTTGGTTTCATGCTAGCGTTTGGTGACTTAAGTTTAGTTCCATTCACCTACTCATTACAAGCGCGTTACTTGAGTGTTTCCCCTGTGGAATTGGGATGGGTGAAAGTTGTCGGTATATTAGCCATAATGTTTTTGGGTTTCCACATCTTCCACTCGGCAAATAAGCAAAAATCTGAGTTTAGACAAGGTAAATTAGAAAATCTAAAAAGTATTCAGACAAAGCGTGGTACAAAGTTATTATGTGACGGGTGGTGGGCTAAATCACAGCATATCAATTACTTTGGCGATTGGCTGATTTCATTAAGTTGGTGTTTGGCCACCTGGTTCCAAACTCCCTTGACATATTACTACTCGTTGTACTTCGCCACGTTGTTATTACACCGTCAACAACGTGATGAGCACAAGTGCCGCCTGAAATATGGCGAAAATTGGGAAGAATACGAAAGAAAAGTTCCTTACAAGATCATTCCATATGTTTATTAAGTTTTTCTACCACTGCTATTTTCTTCATTATCTATGTATGTGTGTATACATGTTATGTATTGGGTGAGTATGAGGAAGAAGAAGAATAACAATTGAAAACGCTGGAAAAATTAAAAGGGGCGGTGGTCTATCTATGCAACGCTCCCCTTTTCGTTACATGAACACATCAAACTTGTATATCCTTTGAGTGTTCTTTAATCAAGTCATCTTGGTATTTTAGTAGCGTTTCCACTACTTTAGGGACAAATTCAGACCTAACCAATCCATCAAAAGCATCAAACCCTTGCGACAAAATCGGAATATCAGACTCGTCATGCATAAACTCTGGAATTTCTAGTTTCCCGTCCGCAAGTATGCCGTCATCATCCTCGTCGTCCTTATTAGTATCCAAATTTGTCACTTTGACGTTCATCGACAACTGTAAGTCAAAGTAGCAAATCGGCTTGCCCTTCCTTTGAGATACGTTGGAGTCACCGGTGATGCTACTCACCTGGGTTAACTCAATTTTGCTCTTCCCATCAGAGGAAACAGTGGACAAACTCGTTAATTTACCGTTCAAGTAGTCCTTAGACCAAGGTAAGGTGTTTTTATCCACCCAATGCCAGTTATTTGGATTCAAGACAACCATATTTTATCGTAAATGTGTTGTAACTTTCCGATCGTTTCAAACTTTAGTAGTAGTTTGATGATTTTGTCCAAAAAGTATTTGCTTAAATTTCAGCTTTTTTCTTCTTCATATGTATTTCTTTTTTTCCTCGCTTTCTCTGCCCACTTTTTTCTTCTGTCTTCTAGAAAAATAGGCCTGCGCGGGTAATTTTGTCTACTTTTGCCTCTTCTTCGAGACAATTGGCACTGTAGTTTTCAACAGCTTGACAGATGTGGGCCGATACTTGATAGCATTTAACCAGGGAAACTGAAGCAGATCAACGTTCTTCTGGATCTGCGATACGAATTTCTTGTCGACCCTATCGTCGCACCGCAGCAGCAGCATTCCATATTTAGAAACCGACTTGAAGGTATCCATGGCACTCTTGGGCAACTGCACCAGTTTAACCGTCATGGGCGCCATATAGCATAATAGCGGGATTTGCTGCAAGAGCACAAGCGGTACATCAGGGTCCTTATTGCACACAAATAGACATACTGGGTCGCTGTTTCCGTGAGCGCCGCTCAAATACTGCACAATTTCATTGAAATCTGTATACAGCTCCCAAGGGTAGTTCTCCTTCGATTGAATGTGAATCAACTTATTTATGATAGAGGATTGCAGCAGCTGCCAAATCAATGGCTGATCATGCACGCGCGGCCACATATGTGCTTCGTTTGTGAACGGATTGTCTAGCACGGGCTTATACACCTGCCTTCTTTTAGCTATTTTCTTGTCTAGAGATTTTAACGACCCGGACATGCTACTTACCGTCTTGATTTCCTCACCTTCCTTCTTGTTACAGTCCTCATCTCTATATCACTCATAATCTGAAAAATTTCACTTAAGCACGCAAATGCTATTTTTTACTTATTGCCCGCACGAGAAAATCAGAGAAAATTGAACTATGAGAACGGTATAGATCAGGGAATACATATCTGAGAACAACATCAAATATCCGCCCCGGCAATAGGATGTGCATAATTGCAGTTAAAGAGTGCATCACATTTCCCCCGATTTTTGTTCTACTGAAAGTATGAACCCTGCTGTCGCGTTGGCCAGAACAGCCAGCTAGACCAATGCACCTTTATCACGTGACTATTACCGGGTAAAGTTACGGACATTTCGCGTTTTTTCCTGTTTTTTTTTTTTTTCGCGGTGCGGTGTTTTGTGGGAATGTGTTTGTTTACGGACTGTTTCGACATTAAGCAGAATGTTTCAACAGTGAGCCATTCTTGATTTGGTCATCTGGGCCCTATCTCCTTTTACTATGAATTTGCATATGTTTGTATGTTGTGATCTAGCACTTCTCCCAGAAGTGCATTTACAGCAGGTTTTTTGTTTCGTTTTATAACACTCTGTTTCGGTCTTTCTTTTTAAGATTGTCAGGGAAAAGAGTTCCAGCGACTGCTTTATACCTGTCCTCCGTCCTTCGAAGAAATAAAGAGGAGAAACCCTCAACGTAAAACATATAAGCAGTTTTCAAATCATCCACTCGCTTTTTCAATTCTTTACTATTGCTCAGCACGACCAACTATAGCTCAAAGCGTGGCTAGCCTTTGATTTACCATTATTGCTCTTTTTTTACTTTCATTTCTACCTTCGTTTTTCGCCAAAAGAAAACAAATCTAGTGAAAACAAACATTGCTGTTCGGTTATAGGACACGCTTTTTTGTATTTTTACAGACTTTCTGGTTTCTAATTGTTTCTTCTTTGAATTTCTTTTTGACCAACAGCATTATAGAAGTGGAATATGCAGCTAGATCTCATACACAAGTCCTTCATCTTAGTGTGGCTCATATATATACGAGCCGCGTTGGCTGACCAATTCACATATAAAGCTTGCTATTCAGCTAGTGATATACGAAAATTGGGGTTGACTTACAAGGGTGTTTACGAGTATCAATCAGTTTCCTACTGTCAAAATGAATGCCCTGGTCAGGCTGTCGTTGCTCTTTTCAACGGTACAGGTTGCTACTGTGGTGGTTCCGTAGCTCAGTTACAGTCTTTGACGCAGGTAGATTCGAGCAAATGTGATGTTTCGTGTGCTGGCTGGCCCTACCAAAATTGTGGTGGTTCTTCTGCCATGAACGTTTATATCAATAACGCTGCTTCTACCGCGGACTCAACTTCATCTACTGCTACCTCAACATCGACAACATCTTCATCAAGCACAAGTGTTAGTTCAAAAACGTCCACGAAATTGGACACGAAAACTTCAACTAGTTCTTCTACGCACTCATCCTCTTCCTCGTCTACAACCTCCACTACCACTTCCTCTTCAGAGACAACTACTTCCTCCTCTTCTTCATCCTCTTCCTCTTCTACGTCTACTACTTCTACTACTTCTACTACCTCTAGTACTACTTCTACTTCTTCTTCTCCTTCCACCACTTCCTCTAGCACTTCTGCCTCTTCCAGTTCAGAAACGTCCTCTACGCCGGCAACTTCTTCATCCACCACATCGACCTCATCCTCAACTTCGACAGCAACGGTCACTTCTACCCCCTCATCGACTTCAACAGGTACTTCCACGCATTACACTACCCGTGTGGTGACGCAGTCCGTGGTTTCTCAAGCTAACCAACAAGCAAGCACGATCTTTATCACCAGGACCTCTGTTTATGCAACAGTATCGTCTACGTCCTCCTCTACTAGTTCTCTCTTAAACGGGAAATCGAGCTCGTCCAAGAGCAAAGGCTTGAGTGGTGGCGCCATCGCAGGTGTCGTAGTAGGTGTGGTTTGTGGTACAGTTGGCTTGTTGGCTCTGGCGTTATTCTTTTTCGTATGGAAAAAACGTCGCCAATCTTCTCAGCATGTGGACTTGGAAGAGACAAAGCAGTACCAGCCGTACTCACTGGGTGATGCTGACGCTAACCCTGTTATTCCACCGTCTGCTTCGAGCACTAACTGGCACATACCCTCTAGGAATAATACAGCATTGTCCAAGAATACAGCGTCTACTTTTGCCACTTATGATCTGCCGACAAGGGCGCCGGGCGGCAGAGATTCTATTATTACTGGTGATGCACATAATATCAGCAAAAGAAGTCACTTTCCCTCGGTGGTGTACGAGGAGCCTCCTTCGATCTATAACGGGAACCAAAGGTTCAGTGCTACTTCGCTGCCCGATATGATGGAAGAAAGACAACTACACATTGTCAACCCCGATAATGTGAGTTCAAATATTAGGAGTAATGTCTCAGATGGTGATGATGATTACGATGATGCAAAGGATTCCAATAATAGTTCTTTGCGCTGACTAGGTTTAGATACCAACACTACATATTCATATCAAAGACTTATTCATCCTTTCATATTTCTTTCCTTCATTTTCCCTTTGTATGTATAATATTATTAAAGCCGACGATTATTGCACGAAAGAAAAAAATAAAGATAAAGTGAACAGTACCGACCATATCAATATTGATTTATCATGTTAAAAAGTTAAATATATGTATAGTTTATCAAAATGAATGTACACATTTTCTATTCTTCACAAATCTGAGGCAATGGGGTCTGTCTCAAATCACCATCAGGCATGTTTACCGTAGAATAAAAATAATATGCTTCCAATCGGATTTGAACCGATGATCTCCACATTACTAGTGTGGCGCCTTACCAACTTGGCCATAGAAGCTCAGAACTTGAGAAAACCGGATATACAAGTGCTATTTAACAAAATGAGTATGGAAATCCTAATCTTCTTACTTTAGTTAGTATAAGAATCTGTGTATATTTGGTGAATAATTTGATGATTGTTGGGATTCCATTGTTAATAAATACTATACTAGAAGTTCTCCTCGAGGACATATGATGTCGTTAGGACGTGATAAAAACCATTTCGTCCTTGGGAGATCACGGATGCATCGAGAAGTTTCCTAGCCAGTTATTGGGTTATTGTGCCGAAATTAACTTTAATCAATCATAAGAGAGAAACTAAATGGCGTCCCCCAATTATTCACACTTCTGCAAAACAACTTAATTACTTTTCATTTTTCACAAAACAAACGCAGCTCATATTTTGGGTAGGGCATTCCAAGTATCCATTTTATTGTGCGTTCAT
>ERZ794947.157-NODE-157-length-22680-cov-127.115845_pt1 | contig 22680 bp, 16 predicted proteins | sample MGYA00511908_ERZ794947 | MGnify/ENA primary metagenome ERZ794947 (study PRJEB30137, sample SAMN04331400) | food metagenome | isolation source: control ferment replicate 2c | study: EMG produced TPA metagenomics assembly of the Comparison of meta-barcoding and...
CCCCTTAGGACATCTGCGTTATCGTTTAACAGATGTGCCGCCCCAGCCAAACTCTCCTGGCGAAATTTATTGTTTTTACATAAACTGTATTATGAACAGAAGGTAGTAGTGCATTAGAGGTATTACATATCACGTGATGTTTATTTCTTTTTACCTATATATGGATTGAATATTAGAGTTACCCTACGTTCAATTTCTAGATTCTATGGTGTTACCCCTGATGAGTTCTGCATCTGTCCTATCTACCGATTTTACCGTTTTGGACGAATATTAAAGGGCGGGTAACACAGGTACTGTCTGCGTAATCAATCTTTTTAGGACTAATTAAGGGTACTTCCATAGTTATTAGAATCGTATTTCTCGAATTGAATTTCCTTCCCTATGATAAACTTCTACACTGGAAGGTCATCATTATTTTTTGTTAAGTACTTTACGAATGAGAAGGTAGTTTATCAGCTTATATTTCAGGTCCGTTGACTTTTTCTGGCTACAGTTGTTTTCAACTAGTGCTGCTGCAGGATATAGGAAGTCGAAGATTTATTTTTTTGCACAGCTTAATGTTCCTGGTGAAAAACAGCGAAATCGGGAGGTATTCACTGCTCAGAGATATGAAGAGATAGGTACATATTGATTGGCAGATATTCTACAATGCAATTATTATGACCAATCACACAGTATTGTGCTGACCTCCATTGAGCGATGACTAAAAAAACTTTTAGTAGCACGTTTATTATTGCTTTCCCTTGCTGCTATAAGGGAAAATTCAGTAAATAATACCGGGGATATAATGGTGTTTATCAGATCAGTGTGATGTGTTTAGCTAAATGGAAAGCTACAGATGCTATCTGATCGAGATATTGCAAGAAAAGGTCTCACAGTATTTTTCACGTGCTTTTTTTTCAAGGCAATGACCAATATGAAACGATCGATGAGCATAGTAAACAGTATTATCTGGATAATTCTGTATGCAATGGTAACGGATAACTTAAAATCTTTATGTTAAGTATATACAATTGCATTACTTTTTTTTTTTTGGCTTGTGGCTTATATTAACAAATTTATTGTGCATTTTTTGCAATCTGAAGGGCTGCTTTAATATTGAATACGGGAAGGGCCCTTTCACACCCCGCTATAAGTGCAGTTTTAGGAAGAAAGTATTAATGTATCCTTCAAAAAAGAAAACACACGTGCTGGTAATATACCGACATCGTGCTTTGGTGAATGGGTACTAGAGCCGCCGATATCTATTCATATTTTTTATGTAGCAACATCTCATTTGAACAAGAATTTATTGACATAGAACTTTATACAAGTATGAGGAGAAATTAGAAATTAGCAGAGATGTGAAATAAACTTACTTATAAATCGGCGTGGTCATTGGTTCAGTTTCTCTTCGATATAGGAAACATTAGGGACAGTGGATGTATTTCCTAGGGCAACCATTGAAACTGGTTTGTTTTGTAATCTGTAATTTGCCCACATAATAATATCATCCTTAGTGATTTTATCAACCTGCTCGAAAACTTCTTCTGGTGATAATCTTTTACCTGTGGTCACCACTTGTCTGCCTATATCTTCTACAATGGCTGTCGATCCATCCAACGATAGCAACAGAGCTGCCTTTAGCTGAGCTTTTGCCCTATTCACCTCTGCATCCGATATTTTGCCAGATTTTATTCTCTTCCACTCTTTCAGGATCTCATTAACAATTAACTGCACGTTATGCTCATTAGAATCAGTTACTATGTACATTCCCCACAGACCTGAATCAGCGTAAGAGGTGGAAAATGACATATAAGAATTAGCCAAAGAACCATTTTGACTTGCTGCAACAGCTAATGGAGAGGGGGAGTTTGTACCTGTGCCAATGGCTCTGTCCCAGTTACCAACAATCGCTTGTGTTGCCAGAGCTACAAAATAATCAGGTGCAGACCATGACACGCCTTCTAATGCGATAGCAATATGTGTTGTAGGTAACGTGTTTTCTTTGATAAACCTTTCACCTCTACAAAAAACTGGTAATGGGCCCCTTGGTGATCCCAACGGGACAGGCGATTCAGATTTGGGCACATGGCCAAAGTATCTTTGAGCATACTGTACCAATTTTTCATGATCAACAGCGCCCGCACCTGCCAATACCATTCTGTCGCCTTTATAGTTCTTGGTTATATAGTCTTTCAAATCAGTTCTTGTTATTGATTTTATGTTTTTTATAGGACCCAGAATGGTTCTTCCTAAAGGTTGGTCCTTATACGTAATCTCATGAAGATGGTCAAAAACAACTTCATCATACATCTTGTCCACCTCTTCACTTTCTCTGATGATGACATCCCTTTCTCTCTCAATAGCACTATTATCTAAAACTGACTTAGTCAAAATATCACTTAGAATATCAACAGCCTTTGGGATATCTTCTTGTAGGGACTTAGCATAATAAACTGTGTTTTCTCTTGATGTATATGCATTCAAATGAGATCCGATATTTTCAATTTCCAATTCAATTCCTTGTTGTGACCTATTCTGAGTACCCTTGAAAGCCAAGTGTTCTAGAAAATGCGCTGTACCATTGTTTTTTACGTTTTCTGCCCTAGAACCAGCATCGACAAATATTCCAACAGTAGCCGAAGATGTGTTGGGGATGTACTCTGTGGCAATTGTCAACCCATTAGGAAGTTTAGAGGTTCTGGTTCCTGGAATTTGTGAGGAAATTGTACTTAAAAGCCTCCGTGTATTACGGAACTTGGATGCTGTTCTTGAAAACATTGTATGATCACCTATCACTTTGCGCACTAGTTTGATGCCTGAGAGCAAGATATCATGATTTATCCATAGCGTTCAAATTCACTTCTTATTACTAAAGAGATGAGTCCAGCTCGATTACGAATATCACTAAATACGTGAAAATAATATTGGTCATCTAATCTGTGCACTGAACAGTAGTATCACCCATTGTTGGCTGAGAAATTAAGCTCAGCATTTTAGCTTTCCTCACTACGTGTTGAGGAATTTAATACGTAAATATAGTCTTAGTAAAGCCGTGCATTTTACTTCTTAACTCCTTTGGACAGGATCAAGTTTAAGGAGAATGAAACCCTGATTCGCACCTTCAACGCGGCTCTAACATGGTACTATCAGACTCTCACATCCAGATTGGAGTACCCTTATCCGAAGTAACGATTTTTTATTACGATTTAAGATAATGAGGGACGCGTATGATAACTAAAAATCGTCAGTTGAAGGGCGCTGGCCATAGGTATCCCTTAATTTTGACGTCGAATTTCACAGAAGCAAACCTATATATTTTCAGTCCCCAGTGGACAGACCGTTTATCAGTTCTAATGAATCAGCAAAGATTCTCAAAAAGGTTGCCCCAATTCTTAGGAAAGTAGGAATGTCATCGACTAAGTTTTTGAAACCACTCTGCAGGATAAGGGCTTTTCATACTTCAATTGCCAGATCCTTTACCATTCCTTTTCTGCCAAAGATTCCACAGAAACCTGGAGGTGTGAGTGGGACCGCAAATGATTCCTCTTATATGCCGCCCGAAAGCAGAGCTCAGGGTTCGTACCATTGGATTGTCGAGCGCGGACTGTCCTTAGCGGTTCTTCCGCTGATCGCAGTTCCCTTGGTCACTACAGGCCCTATTTCCACTTTTACCGACACATTTCTTTCCTTGGTCCTGCTAGGTCATTGTCATATCGGATTTCAGTCTTGCATTATAGACTATATTTCTGAAAGAGTCTATGGAAAGGTACATCATTACGCGATGTATTTATTGAGCTTGGGCTCCTTTTTATCGTTCGTCGGTATATATAAATTAGAGAGCCAAGAAGCTGGTCTTATTGCCTCTTTAAAATCATTATGGGATAACAAACCTGTGGAAAAAAAAGAGGCAGTAATCATCAATTAATCAATATGGTTTGGTTAGTGGTGACTACCTTTTTTATTCTCGTTATATATGTGTATTAGAAATAATTTAATAACCGATTATTTATTGCTTGTTTTACTGGTCCCAGTTTTCCAACAGGACTTCTTTTATGGGCAAAGTGAACTCACCCTCTTCATTGACGTATTTTCTTGACCAAAGTTGGCCAGTATTATTGTGTTCCATAGGTATCAAGTGCGTTTTAGTTTGCAGGCCAATTTTCGTTATTATGCACGCTGAATGCAACGCTATTTGGTCATTGAACAACTCTGGAAAATTGACAGTGCTGCCATATTTCTTGTCGTTTAATATGGGCTGATTTAAAATTTGAGAGACGTGATTTCGAATCTGATGTTTTTTTCCTGTAACCAATTGTAAAACAATACAATTTTCGTCAACTTCTTTGAACTTAGTAATCTCCCTACCACCATGTGAAATCAAGAAATTATATTTAGGACCATATTTAATTTCATAGTTATTTGGTTTGTTGAAACGACCGGACGACTCGACAATAGCTACATACTTTCTTTGCAACTTATAACCGTTGTTGCCGCCCTTTTGTAAAAATCTAGAGAATTTTACACTTGCGTCTTTAGTCTTTGCAATCAGCATCCCCCCCGTAACACAATGGTCTAACCTATGTACAGTACGACATAATTCTACTTCTCTATGTGAATAATAAATAGCCTTGAATCTTTCTAGTAGTGGAGTAGGGTCAAGATTAGGATGTGTCCTGCCCCATGTTCTGCAGTCTGGTGGTTGAGAAGGTATGCCAGGTGGTTTATTAACTATGAAGTAATGCGTGTTTTCAAAGATTATTGGTATCTGCTTTTTCAGAGACATTAAAATATATCCTAACTGATCCTGATCTTATAGCCATTCATACATTGTTCCTTTTTCTTTTTCCTCTTAAGTAACTTCGTGGGCCTCAGAAAAAGGTAATATGCAAATGATAAAAATGCAACAGTTCTCAAAAAAGGCATTCTGCCAAAAAACGTGAATACTCTATGTACGCTATCTAAAATTCAATTTAACGCTATTAATGAAATTGTCATGATTGAAGTCCTCTCTGTTGGAAATGTAGCTTTGAATAATATCCCTTCCAATGTCTGCTAAATGACCCTCCTTAGTTAGTGATTCTAATAATTCAGGTTGAACAGTAAATAGATTTGCAAGTTCTCTCAAAGTAGCAAATTTGTCAATCAAGGACGCTACTCCCCAATCTTCTATTGCAGTTTGGTAGCCTATGATATCCTTCGTAACTACAACACCGCCAATGGAATTGACTTGAAAGTGTGAATAATGTGACAGTAGTAAACCGTATAACTCTTCCCCAATCAACGTTAAAAATGTCTGTAAGTTTTTTCCTTTAAGAAACTTGGAAGACTGTTCGAAGATTAAGTTTAAAATATTGACAATCTCAATAGCCGGTAAGGTGTCTTGATCCAATAGCTCTTGAGATTTTGGCACAAAATCCTTCTTCTTTTGCTTGCACAAAATTGCGGAAAATTTAGTCGAAATTACCGTAATGGTCTCTTGCAAAATTATATTAATAAGTATTTCCATCTTTTGAATTTGTGAATTTGTCATCTCAATAATCTGAGCTTTAATTTCTGGCGAATTATTTAATAATGGTAAGAAAATGGATTTGATTGAAATTGACAATAAATCTAATATCTCCGTGCTCATTGAAATAAATTTCAAGAAATTTAAGTTTACCACTCCTGCTGTTTTATTAATATCAACTTTACAAATTTTCCAGTAAGCGACTTCTAACGCAATTTCCATGTACGAATCAACAATCCCCAAAAACATTATTTTTAATATTTCTAGGATGTATAGATGTGCTTTGTTTGGAATTAGTTCCATTACTCTTGCAGTAGACTCCACCACACATTTTAACATAGAATCAACATCGTTCAAAGAATAGTTCGCCGGACTGTTTGGACTGTTATCAATATCGCTTGCTGTAAAACTAGAATTTACCAAACTTGAAGAGTTGTTTGCTACATCATACTGTGTAGAAGAAGAGCTGTTGTTAAACGAATCGCTCAAAGTATTTGTACGGTTTAGACTCAAATGATCTTTATCTAAATGAGTTTTCAAAAAGGAATTAAATTGTGACAATTTACTCCTTGATGTTGAATCTTGACGAGAGTGTGTATTCCCTCTAGGAGAATGCATGAATGCATCCACATTAGTTGATAGTTTCTCCTTATACTTATCTAATAAAACCCTCTTGTTGATTTCTTTATCATAGTTTACAGTAAACTTGGATGTCATATCCACTAGAATCGCTTCCAAGGATCTTTTCTCAATACCGAAATATTTGGACCTATCATATAGATAATGCGAAAACAAATCAGCAAAACATTGTTCTAGGGTTGTTGATAAGATTTGGTTACTGTCGTCAATTTCTAGTAGTTGAAAGTAATCAATTAAACTTTTAGTGAACTTACCAAATAAAGTGAACAGTCCGTGTAATATTCTCACATAAGCCAAATTTGAGATTGACAGGGAATTCCTCAATAAAACCTCAAATCTTGGTTCAATTTTTTGAGCAAAAACTCTTTGAATAAACAATTGTATCACATGAGTTGCCTTTTCTTCAAATACCCTTTTAACAATCTTGGATTCATTTTTTATTACAGTTTCCACATCATTTATCAAATTTTGCATGGATGTCTCGATGATAACACTGTGGTTCTCAAAATCAATCAGCTGTTCCTTAAACTTCACGTTTTTTATGAAAACATTCTCAAATTCATTTTCCAAGTCAATCTGCTTGGTGTCAATGAAATAATCGTGCTGATTGATGAAGCTTTGAATGACATTAACACCGCCATTAAAATTGTTGAGAATGATGGCAATTTCATTTAATTTAGTAAAATTATTCTCTCTATAAGCAGAATTAAAATTCTCTAACAGCTCATTTTCCATCATTTCAGAGTACTTTTCAATAACCAGCTTTGTGTTTATTGTTTTTGGTATTGAACTTGTCTCTAGTTTGGATGATAATATCAATAGATTCTTCATTAATTTCACGGACTTTAAGTTTAATTTCCAGTTTTTAGACAGCCTTAATTGTTCAACAATATCTGATTTTCCCATGGAATAAAAGTCATTGTACCTGCGAATCAATTCCACACTTTGAATATAGTTTTGCTTTTTCTTGATTGCGGTTTCTAATTTATCTCCCAATGGCGAAACAACTTGAGTAACATTTGTCAAGCGATCATCTAGCTTGTCGAATGTAAGTAAAGTAGTATGCAAATCCTTGGATAATTTTATCACATTCTCCGAATGAATAACTTCCTGAGTAGCCACTTGCTCGGAAAAATACTGTCTTTTATTTAGTGTTTCCTCATTTAAGTTTTTTAGTTCCTTTAAGGTAGATTCAAAAGTTCTAATGTAAGGTTTCGGATCTAATTGTTTCCAAATAGCCTCTCTGATTGCATCCTGATCCTTTTCATTGGTTGGAAGATTTTTCGTGTTTGCATCAATCAACACGTCATTACGATGGTCTTTACTCAATTCCTGAACGAATTCATTGACCGTTAATCCGCCCAGGAAATTGTCCGTTTTCAATAGTTTCTTCCATTTCGGATCGAGTTCATATAATGAGTTCATGTTGTAACACCACTTGATGACAAAGCAAATTTGCTCAATTTTCTATATCCCTTTAATGCATGAACGGTTCTTTATTTTGTTTTCTGTCGACATTCTAGTTTTTCGGAATCTCAAAATAATTAATTACATATACGTACATAAGTAGCCCAGATAAACAAAAATACCTTAAAAAAGAGTTACTAGCCGTATATGGATGTTTGAAGATACATGGAAACCGTCTCTGGTGTCGTGTATATAAGAAACTTCTAGATTTATTCAGACGCACTCATTATCTTTGCCACATAACATTTCTCTCTGATTTGACTGCGCATCTTACCCCTCCCCCATGCATGTGGAGTCATAGGAGTAATTTTAAAGGTAGAATTTCATATTAAATATCGCTGCTTGATTATTTTGTAGCAAATCAAAAGAGCGTTTCAAGTAAGTAAAAACATTTGAGCCTCCCCATTTGTTGAAAGGAGAGAAATTAAACTTGGTTGGGGTTAATTATTTGATGGGTATATTAATTTGCAACCGCAAGGTATCGATAATAAATATTCTACAAAACCTTTATCAATAGTGGTGAAGTCTTTAGTGCGATCTACCTGGGGTTAATGAACGAGAAGTTCTTGAGATATCTTTCCTGTTTACCTCCGTGCATCCTGTAAGGAATTGGGTTTATCATTTATCATTTAGTACGAACTTTTTTTTTTGGCCTGGGCGCACTTTTTCAAGCGGTGGGAACTCATCAAAATGAAAAACTAGATACTTTTAGACTTATTAAATGGTTTAAATATTTTGAGATGTTCGTTATATCAGAAACTTCCTTACTTCTATCTTTTATTCCAATACAAAGAAGTCACAAGATTACTTGGTAAGAAAGAAGCAGTTAGTTTTTAATTTTGCCGACAAGCCAAGATGCAAATTTTCGTCAAGACTTTAACCGGTAAGACTATTACCCTGGAAGTTGAATCTTCTGACACTATTGACAATGTCAAGTCCAAGATCCAAGACAAGGAAGGTATTCCACCTGACCAACAAAGATTGATCTTTGCTGGTAAGCAATTGGAAGATGGTAGAACTTTGTCCGACTACAACATCCAAAAGGAATCTACTCTACACTTGGTCTTGAGATTGAGAGGTGGTGGTAAGAAGAGAAAGAAGAAGGTCTACACCACCCCAAAGAAGATCAAGCACAAGCACAAGAAGGTCAAGTTGGCTGTCTTGTCCTACTACAAGGTCGATGCTGAAGGTAAGGTTACCAAATTGAGAAGAGAATGTAGCAACCCAACTTGTGGTGCTGGTGTTTTCTTGGCTAACCACAAGGACAGATTGTACTGTGGTAAGTGTCATTCCGTCTACAAGGTTAACGCTTAAGTAAAGTATTTTTAAAACTTATATATTTTAATTGATCGTTAAATTTTGAAAAAGGCTTTTAATATTGTCATTATTTACTTTTCTATTTACAACAAAAGAACAAATGAATAGATAGACAGTAGAGGAATATAAGTAGTATGCAGTGCCATGCGGGATCAAGGAATTTGTATCTCTAATTTTCGTGGTTGTATGCGTCTCTAAACAAGTCAATATTTTGCTGTAAGATGGTTCTGCCGCTCCTTTCAGTTCCTTTAAGAAGCGTACCTGCGGATATTTTAACATCCTCCATGGTTTCATTGACTTTACTGACAAGTTGATTGCTCAAGTCATCAACATGTTTTTCCCAATTTTCACTAAATACTTGCAAAACAGCATCGAATCCCATTTTACCCTTTTTAGCGTTCTCGCAAAACCTTTGAACTGACCAATCTTCCATCTTATTACACAGCTTTCTAATGGATCCATATGCTGTAATTTGGGCTTCCTGCTGGAAAAGTGTTTTATTAGCCGAGTCATCGGGATGCGGGCTATATGTTACAGTTTCGTAGACTTTTAATAGATTGCACATCGTTAAATTACAGCTTCTCATGGTCAAGCTCTTTTTATTTAAGTCTACCACAGAAACTTCTCTGACATGACTCATATTGGTCCCTCCTAGCATCATCATGATCCATTTGGGAACACCTTGTTTTACAGTAATCAACCGTTCAGTAACTAAGACCTTACCTTGATCTTTCAATTCTCTTCTTAAAACGTCCACTGCGATGACATGTGTAGATATTTCATTTGGGTATTTTTTCCAGTTAGCGGCGGTTACCTGGTCCCATGGATAGTTGAAATCGTAACTGTTTTGAAACAATTTCATTATCTTCTTTTAATTATTCTCGATTATTTTATCTTAGTCTGAAATCTATTCTTTCGTCCTATTGATGCTTAAATTCAAAAATATGTACATCACTTTGCATGATAATTTTATCGCCTATATATTCTTTACATTTTTCACATTCATTGGTTTTTACCGCTCTGACCAATCAACGTTGTGCCGATGCTCGCAAAAGATATTTTTGTCCGGGCAACGGCTTTTGGGACAGACGGTAATAATAGTAGGGCCCCTTGCCCCCTTCTCATCTTATTCTTCTCCTTTCTTCTTCATTCCATTGTTTTTTAGTGGCCCTAACTCAGTACCCTTTCAAGATTATCGTTGCTCTCCATGGTGTCCATCACGGTCACATGGTGCAGTACTTCCTTCCTACTGCTCTCTGCGATGGAGCCATCGCACATAATCATCTCATTCAAGATATCGTAGACCTTACTGAAGTTAAATATAATGTCTAACTCACAAACATTGCCGAAATATGTGTCCATTGTTTCGACAAACCGATGGATAATTTCCAAGGTCAACAGTTCATTGTCAACATCGGGCGTCACCCCAACAATAAAATATAGACTAGCATATCGCTTGTATACTACTTTGTGGTCATTATACTCGATGATGTTACACATTTTGGGTTTTCTTGCTAATATCGTAGGTGTCAAGTCTTTCACAATTTTTGCCTTTTCACCAGCGGACATTGCCGTGTACCATTTCTTTAATCTGATTTTTCCTTGCCTAGAAACCAGCAACAAATATTTTAATTGCGTCATCTTGTGTACCTGTGTATCCGTATATAATCTCCTCCAGGATCGCTCTTGTTTTTGGCTGAAATTGTTGTTATAACTTCTTGTTCATTCATTGCCATTTTTACACATATCGTTAGGGCCCGATTCGTTTGGGATCGAATTGTTACCCGACTGAAAGGATCTATTCAATATACATTATAAAAAAGAAACTACACATGAGCGTGTGCATTACCTTTACTCGTCACTGTCGTCTTCTGTGGGTGGGACCCATGCCGCAGGTTTGAAGTACTCTTGGTCATTTGCCACATCTTTCCCAAACTTTTCTTTGTCGTCGGCAAACTCTAGCAGGTATTCCAGCTCCAATTCATGACATTGTCTGCCGAGGATGACAAGCGAATGAAGTGGCTCTCCTGAATCGTAATTGGCTAACTCACTTATGGTACCAGACTTAAAGCTTTGGGAGCTCGAGCCTAATCTACTAATTGCGACTGCTGGAGTATCAGGAGTGTATGCCTTTGTACCTCTTTTCTCTTCAATTTCTAATAATTGTTCACAACATTGAGCGATAGACATGTATCTTGGTGGTTCGTAGATTAGTCTGCCACGGGCCATATTTTCAATGCTTTGTTCCTTAACTTTGATGTCCAATAACACTAAAGTATGAAGGCCAATTTTTCTATTTTCCCAGATCTTGTCGTACCATGAGTCTGGTCTCCAATTATCGGTAAAGAAAACCATGGAAACGGTTTGACCGAAATTGTATAGTTGTAGGCCACATGCCCCAACTGCATTCATAACGGACGCATTATGAATAATTTCGACGGGAATTGCCTCACGTTTAGCTCTGAGAACTAAATCTGTGTGTGTGGTGGCACCAAATGGATCGCCCACGACCAAGAAAGCAACGTCTTCCTTATCGGCGTTATTTAGGATCTGCTTAGAACCAGTCTCAACTAATTCCCTATCAGCCAAGATGATCTCTTTACCATAGTAAGATTCTAACTCTTCTTGGCTTGCAGCCATTAGGATACTGGTATAGTGTTCTAAATAAACTCTAGAACATTTCTTAATAGCTTCCAAACCACGAACGGTAATGTCTGATTTGTACGAGAGACCAAGTCCGATCAAATAAAGCATTTTTCTCACTGTCCTTTATTCACTCTATATCCTGTTCGTTTTTACTTTGCTAACAACCACCAGAAAAAAATTTCATCCCATCGCTTAGTTAACTTTTTTTTAGAATCGCATGCATGGGATTATTTAATTTTCTCTAAAGGTAAATGCGAAGCCCAGAATCAAAAAGATAAACTGTCTAGGGGAAGAAGACGCAAGATCCTCCTGTTTTTGGGATTTTTTATTGCTTAGTGTAGTGCATTACTCCTTGAGCCTTTTAAGATGCACACTAACTCACCCTTACGAGCGGATAACCAAGATCTAGAAACTCAACCACTGTTGAGACCAAACACTGAAGAAAGCCAACTCCTCAATGATGAAGTGAGAATCAATGTTGCAAATGAGACCCTTATTAAATCTCGTTGGCGGAGTATAAAGTGCTTAATTATATATCTGCTAGGTATTATTTTATTAAGTTTCTTTGGCATCAGCATAGTGCAGTATATTAGGGGACATGTGCCGCCCACAGATGTGATAGAAAAGAATCTAGTTCAAGTAACAAATTTCAAACTGGTGGAGTTTCAGCTTGATGGTTGGAAAGATAATATGGGCTCTGACCTGAACAATGATACAGGTAAGTATTTGCAGGTGTCTATACACTCTCAAATTTGGTTCGATTATGACAAATGGCCAGGAACGGAAAATGACTCGGACGCCAGAAGCCAACGTGACTGGATACGGTACATCAATGAAAATGTTCTTAAAACCATTTGTATAGATCTGAATAACGTGACCACATTCGATGGAGATCTAGTGTTTAAGAATAAACTGGGAGATGTTGTTGGCATGGAACCCATTTGTTTTAATTTGGCTCACCGACAGATTAATAACCTACAGTTCAAAATTTTAGTTAAACCGTCTATTTGGAAAATCGTAAAAGTTTTGAAGAAATTTTGGAATAGGGATTTTGAATCCTTAAATATAAAATCGAATTTAGATATGACTATCTTCAAGAGAAAATTTGGCACGAGGTTTAATTTATTGAAACTTAATGGCGAAATCTTAAATTGGAAAGATATTATTGATTGGGAAAAAATATCGGCAACGCCCCTTCGGATGATTCAAAATATGATCGATGCAATATCTCTTCAAGGATTTACATTACGGGACTCCAATTCTGATGGATTTCATGCCGATATGAGACTGAATCCGATCACGATTCTTGGAGGGGTGGACTGGCTTCACCTTCCGCCAGGCACGTCAATCCCTTTCATCAATTGGGAAATCAAGCTACCGGACTGTAACGGTGAGCCTGCTATCGCAATTCCAACCTTGTCTTGCTTTAACGAACCGATTAATCTGCACCACGACAACGATAATATCGTCGTCTGTTTACAAAATGAAATTGAAGGTCCTCTGCCCGATGAACTACTATACCAAGAATGTCCTCAAAATAGTCTTACACCAATGAGCCAAATAGTGAATGCGGTCCTGAATCAGAACGAGACTGTTACGTTCGCAGCAAGAGGCCATGTCCTTGAAGATGGTATAGATAATAACTCATTGATTCCGGCAGACATGCTGGAGGATATTTTCCAAGAAGCATCGTTTATTCCCATTACTACCAATGCTACGTTTAACTCCAGCGAATTGATTCAAGAGTTTCAGATCAACGATCTTCAGCTACGGTGGGCAGCGCGCAAAAAGCTCAGTCTTGTGGGGACATTTTTAGGATTCTTTGATCTATCCTTCTACGAGACGCACCAGCAAGACCGAGTTCGCATCGATACCATTCGGGGACAGATCGATCTGTACCATAACGACATCAATTTCTTAAACTTACCCATGAAGCAATGGATCAACTCCTCATCGCACATTCTGCACGATGAGGACACAGGAAATACGCAGATGAAGCTTCAATTTGATCTAGAAAATGACGACATGGAAGTGGTCAATAGCTTGGAACTAACACGAACCCTGAACGAAATACTATTCCAGGGTTTTACAGTTATTCACTTTAATGCGACGATAGATGCGTCACTTACGACGGCATTGGGCCCGTGGGTTCTCACTGGGTTAGCCGGAGAGGGTGACACTCTGGTCACGTGAACGTCTATCTATTTATTTTTATAACTCCGGGATGTCATTGCCGGTGGTCCGAAAATCGGCAAATAAGGAAATAAGGGAAGAATATGCAGTAGTCAAATCATCAGAGTTCTCTTTGATACCTTTCAGGGCTAGGAATAGTGGGGGGTGGAGTATAATATCAAAAACCGGACTTAACATTATTGGTTCGGTTGGAATTGGCTATAGGCAAACTAGTCTCCGGCATGATATATAAATGACAGCCTGCAATTGTATGTTACTACGCTCTTGACTTGTCGACTACAGTCGCTGCTCAGGCACGAGAATAGGAGGTAAGAAGGTAACGTACGTATATATATATAATCGTAATGACAAAGATTAAGGTAGCTAACCCCATTGTGGAAATGGACGGCGATGAGCAAACAAGAATAATCTGGCATTTGATCAGGGACAAGTTAGTCTTGCCCTATCTTGACGTCGATTTGAAGTACTACGATCTTTCCGTGGAGTATCGTGACCAGACTAATGATCAAGTAACTGTGGATTCTGCCACCGCGACTTTAAAGTATGGAGTAGCTGTCAAATGCGCGACTATTACACCCGATGAGGCAAGGGTCGAGGAATTTCATTTGAAAAAGATGTGGAAATCTCCAAATGGTACTATTAGAAACATTTTGGGTGGTACAGTGTTCAGAGAACCTATTATTATCCCTAGAATTCCAAGGCTAGTTCCTCAATGGGAGAAGCCCATCATCATTGGGAGACACGCATTCGGCGATCAGTACAAAGCTACCGATGTAATAGTCCCTGAAGAAGGCGAGTTGAGGCTTGTTTATAAATCTAAGAGCGGAACTCATGATGTAGATTTGAAGGTATTTGACTACCCAGAACATGGTGGGGTTGCCATGATGATGTACAACACTACAGATTCAATCGAAGGGTTTGCGAAGGCCTCCTTTGAATTGGCCATTGAAAGGAAGTTACCATTATATTCCACTACTAAGAATACTATTTTGAAGAAGTATGATGGTAAATTCAAAGATGTTTTCGAAGCCATGTATGCTAGAAGTTATAAAGAGAAGTTTGAATCCCTTGGCATCTGGTACGAGCACCGTTTAATTGACGATATGGTGGCCCAAATGTTGAAATCTAAAGGTGGATACATAATTGCCATGAAAAATTACGACGGTGACGTAGAATCAGATATTGTTGCACAAGGATTTGGCTCCTTGGGGTTAATGACATCTGTGTTGATTACCCCGGACGGTAAAACCTTTGAAAGCGAAGCCGCCCACGGTACAGTAACAAGACATTTTAGACAGCATCAGCAAGGAAAGGAGACGTCAACAAATTCCATTGCATCAATTTTCGCGTGGACTAGAGGTATTATTCAAAGGGGTAAACTTGATAATACTCCAGATGTAGTTAAGTTCGGCCAAATATTGGAAAGCGCTACGGTAAATACAGTGCAAGAAGATGGAATCATGACTAAAGATTTGGCGCTCATTCTCGGTAAGTCTGAAAGATCCGCTTATGTTACTACCGAGGAGTTCATTGACGCGGTGGAATCTAGATTGAAAAAAGAGTTCGAGGCAGCTGCATTGTAAACTTACTCAATGACAGATTGATTTATTTATATTATATATTCCCTTTTTATCGAAAAACTTTTAGTATTTTCTACTCGTAACATATGATCTTCTGTTTTCACTGAAAAATTTTCTTTCTTCTTTTCCCTCTTCGCAAAAAGAAAATGCTGAAAAAATTTGAAAAATTTTCAAATGATGAGATGTTTAGCTTAGGAAAAATATAATGTAAAGATAGTTTTCAGAACATTTTTTATTGGTTTTTTTTTTTTTAAAGATTCATTATCATCTGGAGTTCGTTACAACCTACACAGAGGACCGATATACACAATGTCAAAGGAGGATTTCGTTATTAAGCCTGAAGCTGCAGGTGCTTCCACTGACACTAGTGAATGGCCATTACTTTTGAAGAATTTTGATAAGTTATTAGTCAGAAGTGGTCACTATACCCCTATCCCAGCTGGTAGTTCACCACTAAAGAGAGACCTGAAATCATATATCAGCTCTGGTGTCATTAATCTAGATAAACCTTCCAACCCATCATCGCACGAAGTTGTAGCTTGGATCAAAAGAATCTTACGTTGTGAGAAGACTGGTCACTCTGGTACATTGGATCCAAAAGTTACAGGTTGTTTGATTGTTTGTATTGACAGAGCTACCAGGTTGGTTAAGTCTCAACAAGGTGCTGGTAAGGAGTATGTGTGTATTGTCAGATTGCATGATGCTTTGAAGGATGAAAAGGATTTGGGCCGTTCACTAGAAAACTTGACCGGTGCGCTTTTCCAAAGACCTCCTTTAATCTCTGCTGTTAAGAGACAATTACGTGTTCGTACTATCTATGAGTCAAACTTAATTGAGTTCGATAACAAGAGAAACTTAGGTGTTTTCTGGGCTTCCTGTGAAGCTGGTACTTATATGCGTACTTTGTGTGTTCATTTAGGTATGCTATTAGGTGTTGGTGGTCACATGCAAGAATTGCGTCGTGTTAGATCCGGTGCTCTGTCTGAAAATGACAACATGGTCACTTTACATGATGTTATGGATGCCCAATGGGTTTACGACAATACAAGAGATGAATCTTACTTGAGATCCATTATTCAACCTTTAGAAACTCTATTGGTTGGTTACAAGAGAATTGTAGTGAAGGATTCTGCTGTCAATGCAGTATGTTATGGTGCAAAGTTGATGATCCCTGGTTTATTGCGTTACGAAGAAGGTATTGAGTTATATGACGAAATTGTCTTGATAACTACCAAGGGTGAAGCCATTGCTGTTGCCATCGCACAAATGTCAACCGTTGACTTAGCTTCCTGTGATCATGGTGTTGTTGCTAGTGTGAAGAGATGTATCATGGAAAGAGATTTATACCCAAGAAGATGGGGTTTGGGTCCAGTCGCACAAAAGAAGAAACAAATGAAGGCAGACGGCAAATTGGATAAATACGGCCGTGTTAACGAAAACACCCCAGAACAATGGAAAAAAGAATATGTTCCATTAGACAATGCTGAACAGTCAACTTCTAGCTCTCAGGAAACTAAGGAAACTGAAGAAGAGCCTAAGAAAGCTAAAGAAGATTCTTTAATCAAAGAAGTCGAAACTGAGAAGGAAGAAGTGAAAGAGGATGACAGCAAAAAGGAAAAGAAAGAGAAGAAGGACAAGAAGGACAAGAAGGAAAAGAAGGAAAAGAAAGACAAGAAGGACAAGAAGGAAAAGAAAGAGAAAAAGGAGAAGAAAAGAAAGTCTGAAGACGGTGATTCTGAGGAAAAGAAATCTAAGAAATCTAAGAAATGATTCTCATCACTCCATCTCATCCTATATATTTAACAGCTTTCTTTTTTTTCAAAAAACTTTTTCTATTATTAGATTAGATTTTTTTTAGTGTGTATATTAATAACGTAAAATTTCTTTATCAACGACTTGTAGTATTCTTTTACTTTTATTTTTTTTACATATGCAACGTTATATTCTTTTTTAAATATCCCCATATACTAATGATAGAACTTTTAAACTTTTAGGCCGTTGACGAATTTCATGACTTCAAAACAGTAGTTCAGCAATTGGCCCATGACATTATTTAGAAACAACCATGATAGCAAATTCTCATTTGATTTTAAGCTAATATCACCGATTATTGCATTCCTGAATCTTGTGCTGCAATCGATTAATTTCAAGCACGAAAATTTGCTTTGTAGGGAAATAAAGGAACAAAAATCTTTAATCATTTCATTTAGGGATTTGCATTCGATAGACACAGAGGGATCATTGCTAACGCTCATAGAGGAATTTAAGAACTTTGTCACGAAAACTTGACAGAACCCTTGTAAATGTTGCATTATTGTGTTTGTCTCTGAATTTGTATCGTCTTCATTAATCATCATTTCCAAAATATCATCTAAATTTACAATATTCTTCCAGTCATTATTCATGCCACTTTTAAATATAGGAAAACTTTTCAAGAAGTTTAGAATGAATTTTAATAATTTTATTAGTTTTTTCACTAATTTGGTAAAATTATTAATAATTGATAACTTCCTTTGCACTAGCGCTTTTGGTAATTCTAAAACAGCCTTATTAATTTGTTCGGGCAATAGTTTGATCATACTTTCCAGTTTTTGAATGATTGAGTCACTGATCTCATTAGAATGAATTATAAATTGTGAAAAAAATTTGATTAACCCAGTATAGGTGATTAAGTCACATTTAGTTACCCAATCAATCAATGGCTCAGAAATGAAAAGATTAAACATCGTGGGCGATATAGAGTTAGAGTTAGAGAAGAATAATGCATTTGATATATTATCACTCTTCAGAAACTTGGTGCATTCATAAACGGAGTTGCAATGGATATGATATAACGACTCCAAGGATGATATAACATCCGAATCAGTGTCTGTGGGGAGTACACCTGCGGGAATTTTTGGGAATTCTAACTTATATGATGTCAAAAGCGGATGTTCTGTGTTCGATAATATTTGGGTATTATAGTTATCTGATAGCTTGTCATTACAATTGAAAACTTTTTCAATTAAATCATGAGTGAAAGTTAATTCATCTGAAGATAGTGTTCCGGTAGGGTTATTTGCCGCTGGTGGCAGCGAGTCTAGTTTATTTGCTTCTGTTTCGTTTTGATGCTGTGATTCGAGTTCTGGTTCGTTAGGGTTGTCATTACTACTCTGTTTAACGGGTGACCCAGTTCGAGAAAGACTTTTTCTATTTAATGAGAACGGCGATGAAACGTTAGGTACCTGCGGCGAAGGTGAAGAGGGCGATGGAGACGATAGGGGCGATATGGGATCGTTATTGTGTACTAAGGATAACGAAGCATTGTTGTTATTAAGGGACACGGAGCCGCTTTCGTTGACAGTTAGTTTCAATCCGCAGTAGTGGTATTTGGATTGACCTCTCATACCCAGCCTTCTAGTCGTTAAATCAGGAAAAACTGTTCTTATCAACTTCCCTAATGACGCCTGTGATAAGGGCTTCAGATTGTTTTGGGAACAAGATGAAGCGTATTGAGCAAATATTTTGCCCCTTGGTACGTAACTATCATGCTGAGATTTACAATTTTTCATTAACCAAAGTAACGCAAACACTTGTCTTTCTCTTTCTCTGTTTTGTTCCGCCAGCTGCAAAGCTGCCTTTGACGTGTTCTGTGAGTCCATGCTCAGGACTTTGATTTCTGCATGCTTCACGATCTGCGCATACTCCTCGATGGTTTTAGATTTGTTATTTTCTGCAATTTGCTTAGCAATTATTTCTTGCGTGTTTCTCCTTGAAATGGAAGAGATTCGTTTCTCTTGGCTTGTTTTCTGTTTTTTAGTACTGCTTGGAATTGAGGGGAAGGTATTAGTACGTTTGGCAGCAGTAGGAGGATTATTGTTTAAGGTTTCCTCTGACTTGAAAGAAAGTGGGTAAGCAGATGAATTCGATCTATTCAGGCTGATAGACGCTGGATACACTGAGTATGTGGCAGGTTGCCGTTGTGTTGCGGGTTGTGCAGGACGCTGTGTAGGGGTAGGAGATGGTTTATGGGAGCCGGGACCACTACCGATAAGTGGCGGTAATATTGGATTTGGCGTCTCCGGGCGGGGGGAACTTTGGTGTAGCAGGCTGTATATTGACGATGATTTGCTCGCTATGGGCGGGATATTCACTGACATGGGGGGCAAATAAGTGTGTGATGCTGGCGGTGGTTGGCTGCTGTACTTGGGTGCGTTTAAACTGTACCGATTACTGTTTACCGAAGATCCGTTACTTGGACCGTTGCTATTGTCGTTCGAGCCCCGACTAGTAGGTTCAATGTTATTATCACCGGACATGGGCAAATAAAATTCAAAATAATGAACAGACAAAAAACTAGGCGAGAAGATGAAGTACTTGGCAGGTATTTTTCTAGTGAAAAGGTTTTCTGTTGGTTGCGTTCTTTGAAGATTACCATTTACTGCTATTTTTTTTTTCAACTTTTTCCCAAATTGCCATGACAACACGAAACGACAGGAGAAAAATTACGAAATCAAAAACAGGTTCAACTGTTGCAGCAATAGACACCACAAACGTGCGCAAGAAACCGCAACGAAGGGGAGGCGACCGTGCTTGAAATAAAATCCGAAGATCCATAGGTGAGCCACGAGTTTGGAATCAAACTCGTGGTTTTACCAACGAAGCTGTATATCGCGGAGTCGCGCTACCATAGGACCTTCGTTTCTTCTTTCTCTCTTCCGCACCGTACCAGATAGGAAAAACCGCACCTTCGTTTTTGCATACTTAGATGGTCCTGTAACAAGAATAGAGCTAAAGAAACAAGTATGCGTCGACTGCTGCCACGCCCGGCTGATTTAGGTGCACATCAGCTACCCAGCATACAAAGGGGCTTCCGTACGGTTGATGGTTATTTTTCTTGGTGTGTTGGTGCTGCTGTATCGCTGGTGCTGTCTGCGTTATTACGACTATCGTAGGACAAGGCCTCGAGAGGTGTAGGGTAAATCCCACTTGCACAAAGTATGTACACACTTGATTATCCAAATACCAAGAGAGTGTGGTTCAATTTACGGGCAGCTCGAGCCTGCCCGTAAATTGAACCTTCCCCTTCCCCACGCTCAAGGGGTTCTTGCGCCGGTGTTTCAGGGGCAGGACACGCGGGGATCGCTGGCACAGTATATAAACAATAAAAGAACAATGGAGAGAGGAGGCGCCATTCAATATCAGCTCACTAGAGTGCATAGACGTATAGACACAGGAATAAAGATAGAAATAGGGTACCATGGAGCTGCCTTCAATCAATAGCACCACAAGTATATCCGACAACCAGGAGTTAAGGAATTACTATGACAAGTTGCTGTTCAAGAACAATAGTGGCAAGTCGCTAGCGGATTTGCCAGGAAAAATGGCAGATTTTAACGACAATAGCGCTGCTGCGCATCCCCGCTCCAGAGTTGACTTTATCAACGGTTACATCGGTTTCAGAGAGGATAAGCAGTCTCTTCTGGGGCAGAAGAACACTAAAAGGGCCTCGTTCAGCGCATTTGCGGACGAAGGAAGGAAACAGAACGAGATGAGCATTAACGGGAAGAGCCCTAATTTGTCTCTTTTCTCATTTGAGTTTAACGGCACCCCGACTCAGGACAGAAAGCCATACAAACAGGATTACTTGAATGTGATGAACACTTCGCCTAACAATATTCTTTCTCCCTTAAACAACAGCTCCCAAAAATACTATCCACAGAAACAGCAGCAGCAGCAGCAGCAGCAGCAGCAGCAGCAACAAAGCATCTTTGACCCGGGAAGAAGATCTTCCTATATTTCTGATGCGCTGATTCATGGCAATGCGGCTACCCAGCAACCACAATACTCGCAACCTGTATATATTAACAACAACCCATCTTTGCAAGTACCATACACTGCTCCTTCCGAGTATACTCAGCAGCAACAGTACTCGTCACCCTTCAATGCTAGGCGCAACACCCAGCCAGTGCTGAATTTGCATCCGGCAGCCGCTCCCACAAACGATGCCGGATTGGCGGTTGTCGACGGCAAGAATTTGACGTCATCCAAGGAGCTGCATGACTTATATCTTGACTGCGGGTCAAATTATTTTGCTAGTGATAAAGTTTATAAATTTATTGACAGCATAAAGGGAACTTTACGCGGGGATAATGTCTCCGCCTCCAGTTCCAGGATTATAGAGTTTTTGGATTTTTTGAAAAATTGTAATCTGAATTACAACCCACAGTCTGACGCATTCATCTCCACTGCTGTTTCAAACGCTTCGTCGACCGGGGCGGCCAAATCCAAGAACAGCACTTCAATGCATTTGCACTATAAGCCATTAGTGTTAGTATCGTTGAAAAATGGTAAGCTCGAACTGTTGTCTAAACCACAAACGGCCACACTTATACTGAAAAGGGGCGATTTGGTCATTATTGATGGTGATCGTGGTAAAGATTTAGTTTTGGTGGTGGAACCGGTTGTAGATATAAATTTGGCACTATTTATAAATTTTTTGAAGAAAAAAATTCACTTTGATTCTCTAATCACCAATAGTCAACAGCATTTCCCCAATGACCAGTTTATCAAGACTCTGGTTGATACAACCAATGGCAAGCCGGTCGCTCATGAGTTGAATCCGAAGTTATATGATATCATTGAACTAACGCAATTGATCATCCCATCAAAGCAGGTTCTGAGATTTGCCACCCCGTGGGAATCCTCCACGAATTTACACAACAAATTCCAGGATGAGCTAAAGGCTCTTCACATTGCACAGCTAAAACTGAGGTCGCTAAATAACAATAACTCCGGTGGCGGGTTGAACATCAAAATATTGAATGCAGAGTTCCAATTCGACAGAAAGAAATTGACTTTCTACTACATTTGCCAGGAGCGTAATGATTTCAGAGACCTGATCAAAGAACTCTTTAAGTTTTACAAAACAAGAATTTGGCTTTGTGCTATACCGAACAATTTATCGATAGATTCCAAATTTTATGATTCAAACAAGTTTGAGTGGGAGATGTATCAGGATATGATGTCCCACTATTCCATGGACAACACTGGAATTGTCGTGGCCCCTGAACTGAATCGCTTGAAACTGGACGACTTCCAGATCGGTGTTTATATGGAATTGGTGAAGGTTTTGTTCGGCTAACCCAAACTTATATAATCATTATAAACATTTTATAAACTTATACACTTTTTTAATAATCTCTCCATGTTTTTTTTATGTGTTTTGTTTGACAATGACATTACTCCCTACAAACATGTGCGCGTTTGTGACAAAAACATAAATAAAACAAAAATAATAAAAAGTCAAGTGAAAAGCACTGAAATCTAAAAAATAAATACATATACATATATATATATATATATATA
>ERZ794947.160-NODE-160-length-21062-cov-118.756129_pt1 | contig 21062 bp, 13 predicted proteins | sample MGYA00511908_ERZ794947 | MGnify/ENA primary metagenome ERZ794947 (study PRJEB30137, sample SAMN04331400) | food metagenome | isolation source: control ferment replicate 2c | study: EMG produced TPA metagenomics assembly of the Comparison of meta-barcoding and...
TATTTACAATTGGTCATTGTATTTTGATATCAATTACCGAAGATTTTGGTGTTATTATGTTCAAAAACTTTTTTTTGTTTCCGTGAACACACAATTGCTGTCACCTGCTTTTGTGGTATAGCAGTGCAAAACTACTAAAAAGCAATAACATCCCATGACCTTTACCTTAAAAACTCGAAAAAAAAAAGTTTTTGCATTAACCTTTTGTTGCTCTGGTGTAATAATTTTTTTTGATGTATGACTTCTCGCTTTTGCGTGTAGCATTACTCTAACAGCAAAATTATTAATATACGAAAACTTAATCTAGTGAATAAACCTATAATCAAGACGCTTCATTCCCTTATCTTTAGTTGTGTCCAAGTAATTGATCTGCTCTTCTTTTGTCATAGAGTTCCATTTGCGGTCCTTGTATTTATTCCTACTAATATAGTAAAACTTAGTAGCAACAGCCATACAAATGTTGAAGCAAGTGAATCCTAGAAGTATTTTGTTACCTCTAGTATAGTAAGGTTTATCATCATTTCTATACATGTTAGAAGCAATGATTGCTCCAACTTGGGCACTCATATTGTATAACGCTGTACCCACTGTACGCGATCTTACCGAATTTGAAATCTCGGAGACCCAACCAGCAAGAATGGAATGTGTATAGGGAAGACCAAGTATACCGGTTAGTAGTATATACTTGATCCAGGGGTTTGTGTCAGTCGGTAAAGCGACCAGAGAAACTATGAAAGGGAGCACCCAAACGTTGGCAATTCCCACACAAAGTGATTTTTCTTTCAATTTACGCGATAATAGTGCCGCTAATGGTAAATTTATTAGCAGCAGGGCTTGGCCTGGAATTGCTAAAATGTTCGAAAGAAATGTAGAGTAATTTAAACTCTTTAATATCAAAGATAAATAGGAACCAACTGTTTGAAGAGATATGAATGCTGTAATACCTTGGATAAACAATGGCCATAGATCAAATTCTGTTAGAGTGTACAAAATCTCCTTGAAGGTAACTGGTTGTCGGTTACTCATGTCACCCTTTGATGGGTCATCCCTTAAAATTCTGTTAACCATAATTTTCTCCTCATACTCAGTGAATAACGATTTTCCTTTGTGAAATGCAGACTCACCAGTTTGCGTAGGTCCTCTACGCATTAAATAAAAGGATGCCACGCCAACAGAAAGGGACAGAAACCCTTCAATTATAAATAGGTACTGCCAGCCAGCTAAGTTATGAATACCCCTCATCTCTATGATTCCGGAAGCTAAAAGAGAACCTAGAATTTGGAAAAGAGGTATAGCACACCAAAAGAAACTTAAGCGGAATGTGAGCTCAGCTCCAGTATAATAATATGACAAGTATAGAATATTGTCCGGGATGAACCCGCCCTGTACCATTCCTAATAAGCATCTAGTAGCAATAAATTGACCTCGATTTTTCAGACCAGCTTGAGTAATACAAATTACACTCCACAACACAATTTGAACCGGAATGACCCTTTCTGGACCAAATCTTTTCGACAGCAGGTTGCCGGGTAGTTCACTTGCTAGAAATATAACTAGATAAACAGTTTGGCCAAGGTTGTAGTCGTTCGTGTTCATTTTCAAGTCAACAATGAAGTTGTCTGAAACTGCCCTTGCAATATTTTTCCTTATTAAATCCAAAAAGGCAAACATAATAAAAACCCACAAAAAAATCTTCAAGTCCATTTTTCTTACCAATTTCTTTTCCTCATCCTTTGTCCATGTAAACTCAGGATCGAATTTAGACAAGCCTTCATAACCACTGGATTCATAGACTTTTCTCCAACGCTCTGCTTTATGAAAATCGTCAAATGGGTTATGTGAAATACTTTCCGAATCTGATGTTAAGCTTTCTGCGGACACAGATAATTGGGCCTTTTCTACAATATCGTATTCTTCTTTTTGTACGGACATAGGTGAAACTTTGTTTGTTGATTGAATTTTTTATTAATTGTTTGTACAATAAATAATTTCAATAATCAACAATTGAACGCTGCCTTTTTATACTAAATGATTCAGTAAAGACGAACCTAGCACAGGGAATACGTCATGTATTTGATAGTAAGCGCCAAACCTATTAGGCAATAAAGTGTGACAAAATGGTAGCATTGATAGTTATTCCCAATTGACCCATAGGCTGTTGAAATGAAACCATTAGTATATGTTGAAACCTCAAGTGAGGCGTCAACCTCTAAGTGAGGCTTCAAGCTTCGCCAACTATTATATATGCCACATGACTGCAGGGTCCTTATTTTAAGGAGCTAGCTGCAACGACTTTGTGCTGTAAAGGGGTGCAGCAGCAAATGTAGGCTATTTGCTCGAGGTTTTTCTTTCTTACGAGAATGCTAGCAATTTAAGATAGTAGGTTGTAATATGATACATTTCGGCACAATTATCCGAGAAAAACGGACTATTTCGGGATTATATCGATCCGAAATTCTCTGCGTCGAGCCGAATGCCAAGGAAAAAGGTTCAGAGAATGACTACAAACAGCCCTGGCGACGGCAAAAGTAAGCTTGCGTTATGGGTAAGAATGGCTTGATCCACACGGTGAGTCTTGTATCGGGCCAATGCATAATTCTGATTGTGAAAGGCGCAATCATCAAGGCTGCATTCTTTAGCTTGTCTTGACTCCTACCCGTCATCGTACAATCTCCACATTAAAAAATATCACGACATTTATGAATCTTCTTCACGCCTGATTTAACAAAAAAACTGTGGTAATCGGATCCGGGAGAAAATGCTAATATCTCCTTCTTGTTTGTGAAGTGATGATAACAGGGCTGTCGAAGGAAAATGAAACTTTTCAAATACACCTATTTATTAATAAATGTTAATTTGCATTTTAAAAAAAGGTAATAATTAAATGATCAGGTTTTCAATCCTGATTTCAAAATCATGGCTATGAGTATATCTTATAGACGTATGGATTTCAAAAAAATGCCTATTTGATTGTATATTACAGATCTACATTATCTCTTGTACATAAAACATTATATAATAGAGATATTGATATTAACGAATATTTTCGAGCCACCATTCATGAAAGCCTAGTTAACGGATTTATGCGGTATTCATTTCGTAAACTTGACATCGTGTGACCTTTCATTGACAGTCAACTGGAAGACATCTCCCCTAGCATAATGTCCGACAGGATCAAGATCAAAACGAGCTTCAGCAATCAAGTCAGTGTTAATTTCGGCGGTTAAAAGGCCCTCCTGCCCTATCAATGGCCCTGCAATAATCTCTCCATAAGGATCAATAATAACACTACCTCCATTAATACAGTTGTCGTCAGCAGATGGCCATCCAGGTAATTTTCTCTTACCTGTAGCTTGGTCAATAATCTCCCCAAAGCCCATTGCCGTCGCATCTGGCATGAACTGCACTGCACTAATCAAGAATAGACGACCTTCGTATGCAATATTTTTCATCACAGTCCTCCAAATAGGCCTAGCATCCACCGTTGGGGCACACCAGATCTCAACCCCTTTTTTATACATGGCGTATCTCAGTAGAGGCATCATGTTCTCCCAGCAGATAGCACCGCCAATCTTCCCAGCAGCGGTATCCACGACAGGCAGAGTCGAACCATCGCCTTGACCCCATATCAGTCTTTCGCCAGCTGTCGGCATCAGTTTTCGATGCTTCCCAACGTAGCCATCTTTAGGATCTATATAAACCATGGTACAATATAATGTCGTCCCATCGCGCTCTATACACCCCACACATAAGGATGCGTCGGTGGCCTTCGATAGTGCGCACAACTGACTAATTTCTGGATATTTCTCTCCGTTTCCGATCTCAATTGCTTCGGCAAGATACTTAGCATACTCCTCCCTTCCTTCTTGAAGACGGTAGCCTAGATAAACCCCAAAGTTCGATCCCTTTGGATAACCACCAAGAGTGGCTTCTGGGATAACGACCAACTTGGCACCAGATTCCTTGATCTCCTTCTCATATGACAAAATTTTTTTCAAGGTATCCTTAGTAGAGCCCGGACAAGAGCCGATTTGAAGGGCAGCAACAATGTGTTTCGCCATTGTGGTTAACTAGAGGTAGCCTCGAAAAGTGATTGGCTAACCCTAAGTCATAATATCACCCTTTCTTATTGAAGAGCTTTTATTATTTATATACACTGCCCTTTATGAGTCACGGAGGCCTGAGCTCCATTTTTTTTACTAAGCAAAAAAGATAGCTCATATTTCGTAAGCATTAGGCCAACTTTACTGATAACCGTTTTCAAATCGCGGTGGGATTAATATAATGTGGCGTTCATAGTGAAATGTGGCTCCAAAGTATAAGCGTAAATGCGTTTGCTTATCGAACCGAAAGTAACTTGTAATTTCACCTCTATAATTTCGAGCGGTTTTTAAGATACACCATGTTTCAAGTAACCACCTTTCGCCTTTTTCCTCTGTTATCGAACTTCCATCTGTAAAAAGTTCGCTTGCAGAAGAAAAAAGGTACTACAGGGAAGAGGACTGATAATTAATGAAAATCAAGCTATGATCAAACAACTACTGGCTCTAATATATGGTTTCGGCTACATAATCTAATTGTCATATCTGTTATCTCGACATTCGTCTCTCGATAAACGAGTCCTTCACTGTTGCTAGGTGCAGTGGTCGGCCATAGTTATCCATACAAAATTCCAATTTCTTACGCACATAGCAGTCGATACATGCAAACATCTCGACTATTCTGGCGATAGCAGTACCAACAATCACCAGCACAAATTTTGTCACCTGTGCTTTGCTAGAGTTACTTCAGTACTAATTAGATTATAATATTTTGCAGCATTTATTGGTATAGAAAGAAAAGCTCGAGCACTACCAACTTTTATCTGATATACCGAAAAATGCATAAATATCTTCTCTAGTTTGTGCGTTTTCTTGTCGCCCTACCTCACAAAAGAGAAGTACTGATGGCTAATAATTGTTGGATCGATTCATTGTATCTCTTAAATGTCAACAGAGCATAAGTCAGACTCTTTGCCATTTTTAAAAAGCTGCGAAGGCGAACGTGACCACAGGATGCGAGTTTTCGTATTGCTAATGTAGCATGACAGCTTATCCAATGTTTTGTTGTGTTCATTCAAACTATTTTGAGCCTCACTTCAATTTCGTGTGACTACTAACATGGCAGCATGCGTCGTTTTTAGGTGCTAGCCAGGCTGTGAGAACGTAAAATTAGCCTATGTTCAACATTCTCTGCTTTTCAATGTTACTGTTCATTTTGTTACTATGAGAGTAGTTCTTCGCAAGTTGTACTTTTCTTCGAAAGTCTTCTTTTGCAGTAGATGAAGTGTGTTCTGAGAAATTGATGCTTTCAAATGGTCTTAAAAAATTTTTGTATCATAGCTAACAACATACTGTTGCGCCAGGGGAAGTGAAATCATGGTTGTATATTACAATAGCATTATGTGCATTTACCAAGTATGGAAAAGCGGAAAGTGTAAAAGAAGTTTATGAAAAAAGCGGAAAATAAAAAAAAAAAGTTTATTTTCCTGTGACTTCTGGGAAGCAGTTAGACCTCCTTCGCTGTATTCTTAGGTGCTATACCTCATTTCCATGATGGTAATAGACGATCAGTCTATTAATGCGCTAAAGAACGTAGAAAAGTTATTAACTGAAGAAGCTTTGCTAATGCCGTCGCACATTAAACGGCTAGGCATTGCCTTGAATAGGAAGCCGAATAATCTACGAAATATCAGGGAGCTTCAGGGCCTTGCATATACTATAGTAAAAAAAAAACTAAGTTTTCCCCTGTAGTAAACAGGGAGATACCGTACGGAGGTCTGAATTCCCTAAAGAAGTAGCTGTAAAAATTCAGAATTCGCAACAACCTATAATTGAGTTAAGTGCCTTTCCAAGCTAAAAAGTTTGAGGTTATAGGGGCTTAGCATCCACACGTCACAATCTCGGGTATCGAGTCTAGTATGTAGAATTACGGCAGGAGGTTTTCCAATGAACAAAGGACAGGGGCACGGTGAGCTGTCGAAGGTATCCATTTTATCATGTTTCGTTTGTACAAGCACGACGTACTAAGACATTTACCGTATGGGAGTTGTTGTCCTAGCGTAGTTCTCGCTCCCCCAGCAAAGCTCAAAAAAGTACGTCATTTAGAATAGTTTGTGAGCAAATTACCAGTCGGTATGCTACGTTAGAAAGGCCCACAGTATTCTTCTACCAAAGGCGTGCCTTTGTTGAACTCGATCCATTATGAGGGCTTCCATTATTCCCCGCATTTTTATTACTCTGAACAGGAATAAAAAGAAAAAACCCAGTTTAGGAAATTATCCGGGGGCGAAGAAATACGCGTAGCGTTAATCGACCCCACGTCCAGGGTTTTTCCATGGAGGTTTCTGGAAAAACTGACGAGGAATGTGATTATAAATCCCTTTATGTGATGTCTAAGACTTTTAAGGTACGCCCGATGTTTGCCTATTACCATCATAGAGACGTTTCTTTTCGAGGAATGCTTAAACGACTTTGTTTGACAAAAATGTTGCCTAAGGGCTCTATAGTAAACCATTTGGAAGAAAGATTTGACGACTTTTTTTTTTTTTTTGGATTTCGATCCTATAATCCTTCCTCCTGAAAAGAAACATATAAATAGATATGTATTATTCTTCAAAACATTCTCTTGTTCTTGTGCTTTTTTTTACCATATATCTTACTTTTTTTTTTCTCTCAGAGAAACAAGCAAAACAAAAAGCTTTTCTTTTCACTAACGTATATGATGCTTTTGCAAGCTTTCCTTTTCCTTTTGGCTGGTTTTGCAGCCAAAATATCTGCATCAATGACAAACGAAACTAGCGATAGACCTTTGGTCCACTTCACACCCAACAAGGGCTGGATGAATGACCCAAATGGGTTGTGGTACGATGAAAAAGATGCCAAATGGCATCTGTACTTTCAATACAACCCAAATGACACCGTATGGGGTACGCCATTGTTTTGGGGCCATGCTACTTCCGATGATTTGACTCATTGGGAAGATGAACCCATTGCTATCGCTCCCAAGCGTAACGATTCAGGTGCTTTCTCTGGCTCCATGGTGGTTGATTACAACAACACCAGTGGGTTTTTCAATGATACTATTGATCCAAGACAAAGATGCGTTGCAATTTGGACTTATAACACTCCTGAAAGTGAAGAGCAATACATTAGCTATTCCCTTGATGGTGGTTACACTTTTACTGAATACCAAAAGAACCCTGTTTTAGCTGCCAACTCCACTCAATTCAGAGATCCAAAGGTGTTCTGGTATGAACCTTCTCAAAAATGGATTATGACGGCTGCCAAATCACAAGACTACAAAATTGAAATTTACTCCTCGGATGACTTGAAGTCCTGGAAGTTAGAATCTGCATTTGCCAATGAAGGTTTCTTAGGCTACCAATATGAATGTCCAGGTTTGATTGAAGTCCCAACTGAGCAAGATCCTTCCAAATCCTATTGGGTCATGTTTATTTCTATCAACCCAGGTGCACCTGCTGGCGGTTCCTTCAACCAATATTTTGTTGGATCCTTCAATGGTACTCATTTTGAAGCGTTTGACAATCAATCTAGAGTGGTAGATTTTGGTAAGGACTACTATGCCTTACAAACTTTCTTCAACACTGACCCAACCTACGGTTCAGCATTAGGTATTGCCTGGGCTTCAAACTGGGAGTACAGTGCCTTTGTCCCAACTAACCCATGGAGATCATCCATGTCTTTGGTCCGCAAGTTTTCTTTGAACACTGAATATCAAGCTAATCCAGAGACTGAATTGATCAATTTGAAAGCCGAACCAATATTGAACATTAGTAATGCTGGCCCCTGGTCTCGTTTTGCTACTAACACAACTCTAACTAAGGCCAATTCTTACAATGTCGATTTGAGCAACTCGACTGGTACCCTAGAGTTTGAGTTGGTTTACGCTGTTAACACCACACAAACCATATCCAAATCCGTCTTCCCCGACTTATCACTTTGGTTCAAGGGTTTAGAAGATCCTGAAGAATATTTGAGAATGGGTTTTGAAGTCAGTGCTTCTTCCTTCTTTTTGGACCGTGGTAACTCTAAGGTCAAGTTTGTCAAGGAGAACCCATATTTCACAAACAGAATGTCTGTCAACAACCAACCATTCAAGTCTGAGAACGACCTAAGTTACTATAAAGTGTACGGCCTACTGGATCAAAACATCTTGGAATTGTACTTCAACGATGGAGATGTGGTTTCTACAAATACCTACTTCATGACCACCGGTAACGCTCTAGGATCTGTGAACATGACCACCGGTGTCGATAATTTGTTCTACATTGACAAGTTCCAAGTAAGGGAAGTAAAATAGAGGTTATAAAACTTATTGTCTTTTTTATTTTTTTCAAAAGCCATTCTAAAGGGCTTTAGCTAACGAGTGACGAATGTAAAACTTTATGATTTCAAAGAATACCTCCAAACCATTGAAAATGTATTTTTATTTTTATTTTCTCCCGACCCCAGTTACCTGGAATTTGTTCTTTATGTACTTTATATAAGTATAATTCTCTTAAAAATTTTTACTACTTTGCAATAGACATCATTTTTTCACGTAATAAACCCACAATCGTAATGTAGTTGCCTTATACTACTAGGATGGACCTTTTTGCCTTTCTCCGTTTTGTTACTGACACAATGAAACCGGGTAAAGTATTAATTATGTGAAAATTTAAAAGCATTAAGTAGAAGTATACCATATTGTAAAAAAAAAAGTGTTGTCGTCTACGTAAAAGTGTTCTCAAAAGAAGTAGTGGGGGAAATGGATACCAAGCTATCTGTAACAGGAGCTAAAAAATTTCAGAGAAAAGCTTCTGGTTTGGGAAACGAAGGAACTCCAATCGGGAATGAGGAGAGCACAAATAAAGCTAAAAATGGAAATAAAAAGCGGAATAAAAATCGAAACAGAAATAAGAAGACAGAGACAAAGGAACAAAATGAACCTAAACCTGTGACTGGAGGGGAAGAAGTGAGAGTCGAGAAATCTCAAGCGAAAAACAGAAGGCGGAAAAACAATAATGGAGCTAATAAAAAGAATACCCTACACTACTCAAAGGAAATTAATGTAGAAGAGCGAAAACAAATCGCAAAAAGGCAAGAAGAAATCGAACAATGCATTCACACCTTATCCGATTTTAAACTGTTTAAAAAGGGTAAGCACGTTACCTCATATGGCTATCGAATCTCCCCCATGACAGACTCCGGTAAGATTTCTTTGAAAATTTTATTCAACATACCTTTGGATTATCCAAAGGCCCCAATAAAACTAACGATGAAAAGTAATGAAGAAGATTCCTCTTACATGGACACCGTGATAGCGAATTTCAACTGGAAAGCCCGTCAATTGGTTAAGGAGGACTGGAGGATATTATCTCAAATAAACTATTTGGTTAGTGAGTTAGAAATATTGAAAATGGAAAATTATAAACAAATTGATAAACTACGTAATAGCTTTTACAAAACCATATAAATATAAGCATAATAAAAAGGGAGAATATTAACTATTATCAAGTATTAAAGCTATTCTTTAATAAAGATGGCGGCGGCACCCATACCAGTACCGATACACATACTAACAACCCCGATTTGATCCTTTTTCAGTTCTCTTAGTATGGTAGCTACTTGCCTTGCGCCAGTACAACCCAAGGGATGGCCTAACGCGATTGCACCACCTCTTGGATTTACTTTATTCAAATCGATGCCCAGTTTATGGATGCAGTATAATGCTTGGGCCGCGAATGCTTCATTTATTTCAAAAATATCGATATCTTGGACTTGCAAGCCAGTAGCTTCCAGGACTTTTGGTATGGCGTATGCAGGGCCCACACCCATGATTTCAGGAGGAACCCCCACTGTTTGAAAATCGATGTAGCGACCTAGCACAGGCAGATTTAACTGGTTGGCTACGGACCTGCGGGCTAACAAGACACCTGCCACACCATCGGAGACCTGGGATGCATTGCCCGCAGTTGTGGTTCCTCTGTCTTTGATAAAGGCAGGCCTGATGCTTGAAAGCGACTCCGCAGTGACGTTAGGGCGTGGCCCTTCGTCCGACTGGCAAATTGAGCCATCTGGTAATTTTATAGGTAAAATTTCATCTTCGAAAAGCCCCTCATTTTTCGCCTTGTAAGCTTTTTGATATGAATTCGCAGCGAACTCGTCTTGATCCTTTCTACTGATCTTGAAATTAGCGGCAACATTCTCATTAGTAATGCCCATTGGTATTAGACATTTCTTCGCTTCTCGGTTTTTTTGCAACTCTTCAGAGGAGATCATGCCCAAAGGATTGACGTTTTTGTAGTTATTGGTCATTGATTCCACTCCCAGCGCCAAACCAATATCAATTTGCCCAACCTTAATCTTGTTGGCAATATCGTTCACCGCCGTTAAACCTGAAGAACATTGTCTGTTTAAAGCGACAAATGGCGTCGAGTAGGGAATCCCACTTGCCAAGCATGCAGCCCTGTGTTCTGTAGCACCGGCTCCAACATTGAGAACATTTCCACAGGCAACTTCTTCGATTAAGTTCAAATCAGCCCTCAAAGGTTCCGGGAACCTCCCGATGAACTCATTGAGAAAGTTGTATAATAAGTAGTCTGTGTTTACATCTTTGAAGGCACCTTTAAAACCTTTACCGATGGCAGACCTGTTAGCAGCCACAATAACTACATCTTCGGGTCTTTTCTCCAGCAACGAGTTCTTCCTCTTCGATTCACCCTTACCCATGGCGCTCTCCACCAAATGGTCCTTGATACTTTGTAGTCTTTGTGACATTGCTTTTATGTAGTGTTATATTCACTCTGTACTCAGAGCCACAAGAAATAACCATTCGATTTCAATAGAACTGAGATGCAAAAGTATGCCCTATTTATATCTCTTCTTTCTAGTAAAACTCCAATAAATTTGAAACCAATAGAGGGAGAAAGGAAAAAAAAGCTGCGGTGTTAATACTATTATCCCCGTTTCCCTTTGATAGCGCCTTACACGGCGCTACCACATCATTACCCTCCTCATGTTGACGCGTCAAGTTTTTTTTCTTTTTTCGCTATTTGTGGCATAGGTTCAAAACTAGCAAATTCTTGATCTTTTGAAGATTACATAGTGATGATGATCGTGACACAAAAGCAGATAAAAAAATAACACAATCATTAGCGATGGACTCTTCCCCGAACAAGAAGACGTACCGCTACCCTCGCAGATCGCTGTCACTTCACGCGCGTGATAGGGCCAGCGAGGCCCGTAAATTGGAAGAATTGAATTTGAACGATGGGCTGGTTGCCGCTGGCTTGCAGTTGGTCGGTGTAGCGTTAGAGAAACAAGGTACAGGATCACATATATACATGAAACAGAAGAATTTCTCAGCTAATGACGTTTCTTCGTCACCAATGGTTTCCGAAGAAGTGAACGGATCGGAAATGGATTTTAATCCGAAGTGCATGCCTCAGGACGCATCACTCGTCGAAAGAATGTTTGATGAGCTTTTAAAAGATGGAACTTTTTTTTGGGGGGCTGCTTATAAGAATTTACAAAACATCTCTCTACGAAGGAAATGGTTATTGATATGTAAAATCCGTAGTTCCAATCATTGGGGGAAAAAGAAAGTGACTTCGAGCACGACATACTCTACACATTTGGCCACTAATGAACTAGCTGAAAACGCACACTTTTTGGATGGCCTAGTTAGAAACCTTTCAGCAGGTGGCATGAAGTTATCGAAGGCTCTATATAAACTAGAAAAATTCCTGCGAAAGCAAAGCTTTTTGCAACTTTTTCTCAAGGATGAAATTTACTTGACGACATTGATCGAAAAGACTTTGCCACTCATATCCAAGGAATTACAATTTGTTTATCTTCGGTGCTTTAAAATACTGATGAACAACCCACTGGCGAGAATAAGAGCACTACATTCTGAGCCTTTAATTCGCTGGTTCACCGAGCTTCTGACGGATCAAAATTCTAATTTGAAATGTCAGTTACTTTCTATGGAGTTACTTTTATTATTAACGTACGTTGAGGGTTCCACGGGTTGTGAGTTGATATGGGACCAGCTTTCCATATTATTCACCGATTGGCTAGAATGGTTTGACAAAATCCTTGCGGATGATATTGCAATTCATTCATCCCTTTATTTGAACTGGAACCAATTAAAAATAGACTATTCGACAACTTTCCTACTGCTAATAAACTCCATTCTGCAAGGTTTCAACAACAAGACTGCACTAGAAATTTTGAATTTTTTGAAAAAGAATAATATACATAACACTATCACATTTTTAGAACTGGCCTATAAAGATGATCCTAATAGTGTCGTGATCATGGAACAAATAAAACAATTCAAATCCAAAGAATCTGCGATATTTGACTCGATGATAAAAACTACCAACGATACGAATTCGCTTCACCCAACAAAAGATATCGCAAGAATAGAAAGCGAGCCTCTATGTCTTGAAAATTGCCTGTTATTGAAGGCAAAAGATAGTCCCGTAGAGGCACCAATAAACGAGATTATTCAATCGCTGTGGAAAATCTTAGACTCTCAAAAACCATACTCAGAATCTATTAAACTATTAAAATTGATAAATTCTTTGCTGTTTTATCTCATAGATTCCTTTCAAGTGTCAACGAATCCTTCTTTTGATGAAACCTTAGAGTCCGCAGAAAATGTGGATTATGTTTTTCAAGATTCTGTTAATAAATTGTTGGATTCTCTACAATCTGATGAAATTGCTAGAAGAGCGGTCACAGAAATTGATGATCTTAATGCTAAGATTTCTCATTTGAATGAAAAATTAAATTTAGTAGAAAATCATGATAAAGATCATCTAATAGCAAAACTAGATGAAAGTGAATCTTTGATATCTCTGAAAACCAAGGAAATTGAAAATCTGAAACTGCAGTTGAAGGCAACCAAGAAAAGACTAGACCAAATTACCACGCATCAAAGGTTATATGACCAGCCACCTTCATTGGCAAGTAGCAACTTGAGTATTGCCGGCTCGATAATAAAAAATAATAGTCATGGAAATATCATTTTCCAAAATTTAGCAAAAAAGCAACAGCAGCAGCAAAAAATTTCTCTGCCAAAGCGTTCAACTAGTCTACTAAAAAGTAAAAGAGTTACGTCCCTTTCATCATATTTAACTGATGCAAATAACGAAAATGAGTCCCAAAATGAATCCGAAGATAAATCAAAAGACTCATTATTTCAAAGATCTACGTCAACCATTAATTTTAATATCCCTTCTATGAAAAATATTACTAATATGCAAAATGTCTCTCTAAATTCGATACTTTCAGAGTTGGAATTTTCAAATAGCCTAGGAACACAACCTAATTACCAATCGTCTCCCGTGTTGTCTTCGGTTTCTTCTTCACCAAAACTTTTCCCTCGACTTTCCTCAGATAGTCTTGATAATGGAATCCAACTAGTACCTGAAGTTGTTAAACTACCTCAACTTCCACCGCCCCCTCCTCCACCTCCCCCTCCTCCACTTCCACAGTCTCTTTTGACTGAAGCAGAAGCTAAACCGGATGGTGTTTCCTGTATTGCAGCACCTGCTCCGCCACCCCTTCCAGATCTATTTAAAACTAAAACTTGTGGCGCCGTTCCACCACCACCGCCTTTACCCGAGTCCTTGTCGATGAACAAAGACCCCTCCAATCACGATTTAGTTACTCCTCCAGCTCCACCTTTACCAAATGGTCTTCTTTCTTCCTCCTCAGTGTCTATCAATCCAACGACAACCGATTTAAGACCACCTCCAACTGAAAAGCGATTGAAGCAAATCCACTGGGATAAGGTGGAGGATATCAAAGACACACTTTGGGAAGACACGTTTCAACGCCAAGAAACAATCAAAGAATTACAAACTGATGGTATATTCTCTCAGATTGAAGATATTTTTAAGATGAAAAGTCCGACTAAGATTGCAAATAAAAGGAACGCAGAATCTTCAATTGCCTTGTCTTCAAACAATGGCAAGTCTTCCAATGAACTGAAGAAAATTTCATTCTTATCAAGAGATTTGGCTCAGCAATTTGGTATTAATTTACACATGTTTTCCCAATTATCTGATATGGAATTTGTTATGAAAGTATTGAACTGTGATAACGACATTGTTCAAAATGTTAACATACTGAAATTTTTTTGTAAAGAAGAGTTAGTAAATATACCAAAAAGTATGCTTAATAAGTACGAGCCATATTCACAAGGTAAGGATGGTAAAGCAGTAAGTGACTTACAAAGAGCTGACAGAATATTTTTGGAGTTGTGTATCAATTTAAGATTTTATTGGAATGTAAGATCAAAGAGTCTGCTGACATTGTCAACATACGAGAGAGATTATTACGATTTGATTTTCAAGTTACAAAAAATTGATGATGCAATTTCACACTTAAATCGTTCACCTAAATTTAAAAGTTTGATGTTTATTATTACGGAAATAGGCAATCATATGAATAAAAGAATTGTTAAGGGTATCAAATTGAAGTCATTGACTAAACTTGCCTTTGTCAGATCCAGTGTTGATCAAAATGTATCATTTTTGCATTTTATTGAAAAAGTCATAAGAATAAAATACCCTGATATATACGGTTTTGTGGATGATTTGAAGAACATTGAAGATTTAGGTAAAATCTCACTAGAACACGTTGAATCAGAGTGTCATGAATTTCATAAAAAAATTGAAGATTTAGTTACTCAGTTTCAAGTAGGAAAGCTATCCAAAGAGGAGAACTTAGACCCCAGAGATCAAATTATTAAAAAGGTCAAGTTTAAGATTAATCGGGCCAAAACAAAAAGTGAATTATTGATTGGTCAATGTAAATTAACTTTAATAGATTTGAATAAATTGATGAAATATTACGGTGAAGATCCCAACGATAAAGAGAGTAAAAACGAATTTTTCCAACCCTTTATTGAATTTTTAGCCATGTTTAAGAAATGTGCCAAGGAAAACATTGAAAAGGAGGAAATGGAAAGAGTGTACGAACAAAGGAAGAGCTTGTTAGAGATGAGGACAAGCAATAATAAGAAAAGCAATGGAAGTGATGAAAACGATGGTGAAGAAGTAAACAGGGATGCTGTTGATCTACTCATATCTAAATTACGCGAAGTAAAGAAGGACCCAGAACCTCTAAGAAGAAGAAAGAGTACAAAACTCAATGAAATAGCCATTAATGTACATGAAGGAGATGTAAAAACGAGAAAGGATGAAGATCACGTTTTACTAGAGAGAACGCATGCTATGCTGAACGATATTCAAAATATATAGTGAAGACTTAGTATTTTATGTAGTTGTGGAGCTTATATAAAGAAATGGACAATATTCGCAATCGCTTCTCAAAAGGGAAATATTTTCCCTTTTCGGGCGGTGGTGGTGTTGACAAATTTCCTAGTTAAGAACTAAGATTTGGAGATGGAAAGATTCATTAATAAATTTCAAAATAAGCACAGAAAGCATCGAATTTTTAGCTCAAAACAATCTACTTTTCAGTCATCAAAACAGACCATTGAATAAAGATGGGCAATGCGTCTGTGGCAGTGGGAACGGCAGTTGGGATTCCAATTGCTGTGGGCGTAATAATAGCCCTGATATTTTGGTGTAAATTACAACGACGTTACAAAAAAGAAGAGATTAGAGATGCTGATTTGGAGAAGATGGTAATGGAAGAAGTGGCAGTGTCGGTATATGATGGTTTTAAAGCCGAAATTAACAGCTCAAGTGAAGCTTCCACGATAAACGAAAAGGAAGCAAACCAGGATCTTAAACCCTGCCAAGAAAAAACCGCCAAGGCAGGGTACACACCAGCATACAGAAGGCAATTGAACGCTAGTATGGGGACTTTGCGTCCAAAAAAGCAGAGCACTGCATATATCAATGTCCCCGTCATTTTCAGCGGCGAAAAGGTGAATTATGGGATGGTCAGAGATCCTTCCTATAGTTTTATGTATCCACTGACGCTATCGCGCAAAGAAACGAGTAGTTTGAGATCAGCTTCTACGTCAAACTTATCATCGAGCACAGAAAATACTGCGTTACACGAAGAAATAAAACTGGATGACCCATATGAAAACGATTTTACGAATTATACTGTCAACAAGAGAGAATTTATTGACAGCTTACGGCCACGCTAATATATATGCATATAGATATATAAACGTACCTACATAGTTTTGCATTTGTATAGATACCCAGACCACTTGTAATAACGATAAAAATAAAATAATAATAAAGGATATTTACAGACAAATAGCACCATACTTGCTATTAAATTGGTGTCTTGGTATTTTCAGCTAGCAAATCGATCTTTTGGCCAGCGGCAGTGACGCTCCATTCATGAATCAAAAACTCTTCGTCGTGAGTGTTTCTATCTGCAACCAGTCTAACGGTTCCAGTAACGTTTTTGTCCCCCTTGATATAAAACGTAATGTTAATCCTACCCTTCACAGAGTTCAGTTCACCGTAGACCCAAGGGATGATGCCATCAAATTCTATGCTCTCACCCAGTATGTTTTTAGTTGCTGGAGACCGTCTTATATAATACAGCGTGTTGGAGATAATGGGGGACTCCGTCTTTTCATAGTTGAAGATCAAAGATAGTGCGGACCCAATGGCCACAGAAAACAACAAAAATCCAGCTATTCGCTTTCTCCTCTCCGTGGTTGGGTCAGGCAATTCTCTGTCAATTCTCAATGGCCTGTTCTTGTCTTTCAAAACGATCTTGGCCTCATCTTCAGCGACACTATTATTGAATCTAGCGCTGGTAGAGAATGAGTGCAGCAAGGAACCACGCACTAGCACAGCCTTAGCTACAGAAGGTGTCACTTTCGGCAACCCTTTAGTTACTCGTCTTAACATCATGTATAGTCTGTTTTATCTTTTACTTTTATGTCGTGGACTGGTACGGAGAGAAAGATCGAACTGTTTTAAAACTGGGATTAAAATGACAAGAAGGCGCTTTCTTTCTCTCCACAATGATCAAAACAAGAACAAGCAAAACGCAAAGAGATGACATTAGTAAGTACCCAAATGAGCTACTAACAACGCATCCGGTAATACTAACAAGAGAAATTGGTTAGGTAGGAAAACTAGTACACATATCCATAGATTTGGTCTTGGTATCAACGTGCCTCGCGGGGATTAAACGCAATACAGGTTTGACGCCTAAACTGGAGACTCTGGACAATCAGACTATGAGAAACTACATGAAGCGGTACTTGAACTTGGGAGAGTCCGTATACGACTATTCAGTTGCCACTTGTGGCTCCTCGACGTATTTCGCTAGGAAATAGGTACGTTTATATTCTATATATGTTGATAATATTTTGTATAACGGCACCCAGCCGGGGGCCAAAATTAATAACCGCAACTTAAAGAGCTATCGCTATCGATTACGCATAGAACTTTAAATGCTAGACGATGATAAGGGCACGGCCATGCATCCACATATAACGCCGTTCACGCCTGAGTACTCAAATGAATTACTGCGAAGGGTCCAGGACCTGTACCACGAAGATATCAAGCACTACTATCCGCAGCTAAAACTGGAGAAGCTGCTGGACCTTCTGGAGCATACAGAGTACCTATTCGAGTTATATCTAGATTCAATCCATCACGATAGGCCCAACGATGCACTGACAGCGTTTATCATTGGATGCTACTACGTGTTCTTAATTATTCCACAATCTTTGCAGTTCCAAACACGAAACAAGTCCTACAGCATCTATACAGATCTAAAAAAGATGTATGAGAATGAAATGAACATGACCAATGTTGTGCTTATGGTGAAGAAAGAAATCGGTGTGGTCCTAGATGAATCGGTTAAACACGGGGCCGGTATTGAGCACAGAATCACCAAGAAGAGGGCATTTTCAGTTCCAGCTGACGATCTTTCAGGTCAGGTAGCTTCACTATCACTTGACACCGCGGCACCGCAAGATCATGACCTCAAAGGCACGTTTACTGAAGACGACGCAGAACAATCTTCACCTGTTTGGACAGCACCAAACTTGGAGCCTAACGACCAATTGAAACTGGCTTTATTGCCCGAAGTGATACCAACGCCAGCTTTTCGTGAGCCTGAAAGAAAGACAAGTGTCCCAGTGAGACCATCTGTTTTATTGGAAGATGTGCCCTCCATATACCACGAGGATGACACTAGTTTCGCATCTTTGAACCCACCATTTCGAGAAATAACTGCAGATAGATCAGTAACTCATCGAAAGGATTCTTACCATTCTGTTTATATGGTGGATAGCGGCAACCTCAAGGAAGACAATGATGATCTGTTCAACGTTGAGAATGATGGCTTCATCCAGAGTTTGGATATTTTACAAAAGCAGAGTATAATCACAGCACCAGAATTGTTTAGTATTTTATCGAATCGCGTTGAACGTGAAAAGGTTTTACTCATCGACTTGAGAATACCACAAAGATCTGCAATAAATCACATTGTGGCTCCAAACTTAGTGAATGTGGATCCAAACTTGTTGTGGGACAAGCAGACGAACACACCTATCTACAAGGATGACATATTGGAACATTTACTGAAGGAGAATGAGAATTTTATAAACCGTAATAAATTTGATTACATTGTTTACTATACTGATGTGAAGACCTTCATGACTATAAATTTTGATTATGCATTTATTTTTTTTTATTTGATGCTGACTTCTCAGAAGACTCCTTTAACAACTGTACCTACTACCCTCTTAGGTGGGTACGAAAAATGGAAGAAAACTCTGCATTCGTATGCCCAGGAGTATCATATCTCTATTGAAGATTACTTGTATAGACCTTACTCACAGAAGGCGCGCTTACAACAGGAGCAGCAGCAGCAGCAGCAGCAGCAGCCGGATTCTCAGGACTCTTCTTCCGCTAAGGAATCATCTACAAAAGTTCCTGAGCCTCCCTCCTGGAAGCCCCCTGACCTGCCTATAAGGTTAAGGAAACGTCCTCCACCGCCACCGCCTGTATCAATGCCCACAACCCCAGAAATTCCACCTCCTCTGCCCCCTAAGATAATGGTTCATTCACAAGTCAGTTCTATCTCTCGAAAGCCGCCAATACCAGCAAAGCAGCATGTCAAAAAGGAACAACTTAACTCCAATGAAATTATTCAAAGAAAAAGACAGCACCAGCATCAGCATTACGACCAACAAATATTACAACCGCAAAGGGCGTACAATATTCCAACTATTGAACGCAGTCCAAACGTATACGTTTCGTTGTCCATCACGGGACTAAGAAATTTGGGCAATACATGTTACATTAATAGTATGATACAATGTCTATTCGCTGCGAAAACATTCCGGACACTCTTCATTTCATCCAAATATAAGAGCTATCTGCAACCAATAAGGAGCAACGGATCTCATTATTCTCCTAAACTTTCGAATTCACTAAGTATGCTCTTCAACAAGATGTATCTAAATGGTGGTTGCTCAGTTGTCCCAACAGGATTTCTCAAAGTTATCAATCAATTGCGTCCCGATTTGAAAATTCCGGATGACCAACAGGATACCCAAGAGTTCCTAATGATACTTTTAGACAGGTTACACGATGAACTTTCCGACCAACAGCATGTAGCGAACGATTATCCGAATTTATTATTGTATAATGCAGATGCCCTAAAGGTTTCAAACAACGAATATAAGCACTGGTTTGACAAAAATGTCATTGGTAATGGTATATCTCCTATTGATGACATATTTCAAGGGCAAATGGAGAACAGCTTACAATGTAAAAGGTGCGGTTACACTACTTTCAACTATAGCACATTTTATGTTTTATCACTGGCTATACCAAGACGTTCCATGAAGTTGAGTAAACTTGGTAGGTCTACTGAGAAAAGAGTTAAGTTAGAGGATTGTATTAATATGTTTACAAGCGATGAGGTACTCTCTGGTGAAAATGCATGGGATTGCCCACGCTGTGGCCCCACGGCGTCTGTGTCTACATCTGTGTCTGCATTAGAGAATGAGCCATCCATTGTTAAGAGTAAAAAGAAAAAAAGTCGGTTTTTTACATTACATACAGGAACCAAGCGTCGTCATCTCGACTTTTTTGGAGACGGTATTACTGAGGGCCATAATAGCAATAATAATAATACGACAATCTTTGAACGAGAAAGGTCCAGATCACCCTTCAGGATGTTGGGTGGTAGTGGGAAGAGGTCCAGTTCCAGTACACCGTTCAGTACTGGTGGTAATGATAGTAACAACTCGAGTGATTACAAGAACAAAAAATTGACAACAGTGAAAACGATAAATTTTGTAACTTTACCAAAAATCTTAGTCATCCATTTATCGAGATTTTATTACGATTTGACCAAGAAAAATAACACCGTCGTAACATATCCATTGATACTAAACATTATATTGAAAAACAATGACACTATGAAATATAAGCTATTTGGAGTGGTTAACCATACAGGCACATTAATCAGTGGCCATTACACGTCACTGGTAAATAAAGACCTTGAACACAATGTGAATATTGGGCGTTCTAAATGGTACTATTTCGACGATGAGGTTGTCAAGGCAGATAGGAAACATGGATCTGATAAAAACTTGAAAATTTCAAGTAGCGATGTCTACGTATTGTTTTATGAAAGGGTTTATGACTAGCAAAATTTTGCATTTTCTTTGCACCATGAATATGTATTGCGTATGCACCAGGACGTTGAAGAATACTATTTAGTGTTTCTATATTTTATGATAAAACTAGAGATAAAGGGGATAATTAAAACGATATTAAAACGGAAGTCTACACAATGATTATATAGATTATATTATGTATTGGAAATAGAATATAAACACTAGGAAGGTCATAATTTGAAGATCAATTGTAGTAGTAGAGTCTATTACCTCTTTTTTTTTTTTTCTTCATATATTTTTGTAGTTTTTTTAGTTTACTTTAACTCTTCCATTAAGGAAAATAGGTAATAATAGCGATTTAATTGCCATTACCACCATTATTATTATTGTTATTACTATCATTATTATTATTATTA
>ERZ794947.164-NODE-164-length-19440-cov-128.475213_pt1 | contig 19440 bp, 11 predicted proteins | sample MGYA00511908_ERZ794947 | MGnify/ENA primary metagenome ERZ794947 (study PRJEB30137, sample SAMN04331400) | food metagenome | isolation source: control ferment replicate 2c | study: EMG produced TPA metagenomics assembly of the Comparison of meta-barcoding and...
CTCTTTTGTACATTGGTTGGCCAGGCTTTAGTTGCAGCCAATGCCAAGCTTCAGCTTCGGCTTCTCTCTTGTACATTGGTTGGCCAGGTTTTAGTTGCAACCAATGCCAAGCTTCAGCCTCTCTTTTATCCAAAGATACCCCTTCTTCTTTAGCAGCAATGCTGGCAATAGTAGTATTTATAAACAATAACCCGTTATTTGTGCTGTTGGAAAATGGCAAAACAGCAACATCGAAATCCCCTTCTAAATCTAAGTAACCGATGACAGCTTCAGCCGGAATTTGTGCCGTTTCATCTTCTGTTGTAGTGTTGACTGGAGCAGCTAATGCGGAGGATGCTGCGAATAAAACTGCAGTAAAAATTGAAGGAAATCTCATTCTTTTAATCGTTTATATTGTGTATGAAATTGATAGTTTGTAATCTTCTTGTTTGAACTATTCTTGAATCGTAAATGAATCGTAAGAACAGTAACATTTTTGATGGGAACAAAAGGCCCTCTTATATATGTACTTATCCAAAACCTGTTGTTGCTTTTTGGTTTTCTTGCACTTCAATACAATTGAAGTAAGGCTCACTTGAATATTATGTGTTTGATAAATGAGATGCATCTTTTCACATGGTCCACTGTTTTTCAGTAGAAGCTATTAAATTCGGCAAAATTTACTGTCGTTGATGGCCTAATTAGGAAGGTGTTCATAAAAAAAAGGAATACAGATGTTCTATTGAAGGACTAATTAGGAAAGTTAATTGGATTTTGTTAAATAATTGCACAAATAGTTGTTGGATATTGCATCAGAATTATGCAGATTACCAAAGAGAACGGGATGTCTATTTAGCGCATTTATTCCTAATTCGGAAATTATTGAAATCCACACTACTTAATAGTGCTGCACCATTTATCTCATAATTATTGCCTACGCTAATGAAAGCAAATCTTATTCCGACTTCAAATTGGATCTCTCCTCAAGAAAAGAAGCTCAATGACCTATTAGAGTATGAATACTTGTAAAACAAATGAACAGCGAGTGCTTGTTTAACTTTTTTTTTTTTTTTTTTCTTGATTTTAGGAATTGATACGAAACATAGTCTCTCTCCATTTTCTCCCACAACAGGACTGCAGTAAGGATGTTATTATTAATAATATATATATTATATAATTATATCTTCTTGTTAAGCATGTCTTCCCTATATGTCACAGTTTTCTTAAAGCAATAGAATAAAAGACACAATACCAAAAATTTCATGTCGAGTATGTCAGTTGAGATTTCTCTAGACAAAATGCAAGAAAAAATAAAGATCTCTACTTGTCAAATACCTTTAAATCTTATCAATAGAATTCTTAGAGAATCTCATTGAATCTTTGCATTCAGAGCGTTTAATCATTATCAGTCTGTCTCTTGGTCAGCCTAAAGCTAGAATTGAATCCTAAAAGTTCATTGATTCCTCTAATCCAGTCATTCTCGGTCTTGGCGACACAATAAATCCCTGACCTTTTAGGCTTTTTTGAATTATTAAAGTCATTTTCAGTTTTTCTTGTCGTCGGAAGCTGAGTACCATCTATGTATATAGTGCCGACCTCATTTATAACATAAATTTCATCACCAACATCTAAATCCTGTTGAGGAATACCATCAACAGAAAGTTTTACCACACTGTTGACTGGTTTTTGGTTCAATTTGGAACCTATCTTTATCCTAATGTGGGATGAATGAGGCAAAATCAGTGGTCGGAATGACAAAGAGCGAGGACAAATTGGTGTCATTAAAATAGCAGGGACTAATGGGGAAACAATAGATCCACCTGCTGATAATGAATATGCTGTGGAACCCGTTGGAGTGGCCAATGCAACACCATCTGCTGTCGTTCTTGTCAAAAATTCCCCATCAATGAAAATGTCCAGGTTAGTGAGATGAGGGGAATTACCCCTATGTAAGAATATGTCATTCATAGCATGGGTCACAATAGATGAGTTGCTATCCTTTTTTTTCAAATGACATTCTAGCCGTGTTCTATGCAAACATTTGGCTCTAGAGCTGATTACTTCCTGAAAGACCTTTTTATGCTCCTTAAAATCAAACGGTAATAGAAAGCCCAGAGTGCCCAGAGCAAATGCTAAAACCGGAGGAACTTGCGTATTTCCGAACATTGATACGCCGTGTAAAATAGTCCCATCACCTCCCAATGTCACCAATAAGTCTGTTCTGTTTACGATATCTTGTTCAGGACCAGTATAAAGTATATGAGGTCGGTTGGGATCATTCTCCAAAGGAGATTTGAAATCCTGGGAAATTTCTTCTGCCACATCGGGTTGAACAATGACGTTCACCTCGGGGTATGACTCATGTAAATGAGTTATGAATTCAACCATCGCTTCTCTTGTGGATGGAGTCCATGGTTTTTTAGTTATATAAACATTTTGTAAAGGGTTCTGCCAGATTAAAGATTGTAATTTGGAATTTGGTGGGGACACGAAATCTGCTGATGAACTACTCCTCAAGTTATTTACTGGCTTTATTTTTACAAACTTCGAGCCGCTCTGTAACTTTAGGGAATGTGAATCCAACGTACTATAGAACCTATACCATTTTACTGGTTTATTCAATTTAACCCTGACAAACATTTTAATCAGTATCCTTAACCTTTTTATCCTTTTATTTATGAAACAGCGAATAATGAATACTTAGTCTTCTCCTGCCTTTTTTTATTTTTATTTTTTTTTCAATTTGGAGATTTCGGAAAATTGTGAAAATGTGTGAAAAGCACAAAGAAGAGTTGAGAACTGTGGAAGTTTCTTAAAAGTCGCAACTTAGTGATGCATATAGATACATGCAGCATTTCTGACAGTTACAGTTTTCAATAGCCATTGTGTGATTTAAATAGTGCATTGTTCTTTGTAACAATCTTGCAGTTAGTTTTACTTCGGTGAACTTAAATTTAAATTACTTGTAACGCATATATAGTACTTTGGTTAAAATTGTGTATTCCACATATTTACATTCTCGATTAAAAGGATTGACTTTCATAGCTTATCTAATAACTAGATCAACATTTCAAGTTGATGCCATGTCTTTTTTCTTCTTCTCTAATCTCAAACATTACCTGAACAGCAATAAATAGGCTTACCATTACCGCAGTCAAAAACTCCGGACTATGTGAATTGTTAAATATGCCCTTCAATAGAAGCTTCGTTCCCTCTGCACCCAAGCAAAATCCATAGAGATTAATAATCATCATCATGCAAATATTTATTGCAGCACCGATACCGCAAACAAACCTGTACCAGCTTCTGAATCTATATCTACTAAAACAGTTAGTAATGTAGGTTTCGCCTAATAATAAAAGGACTGTTAACCACCCCCAAAACAACACTCGTAATTGGATGTCATGCCATATTGCTACAAATGAGAATACGGCAAAGCTCGTTAATATTTTGTTATTGGACCCGCCAAATGGAACATAGATGTAACGGATTACCCACTTGTTAAAACTTGTATGCCAGGCTCTCCAGAATCCCACTGTACTATAATTATTATCCACACATCGTAGCATATTTTCAGGTGCATCAATACCATCGACCATGGCCCACAGCCGAAAGAGCCTCCATGGGATCAAAAGTTTTAAATACATAATGTTCAAGTTGAACAGCGCGATCATAGCCTGTTGCAAGGGTGTATCATTGTTCCATGCCTTGGTCCTTGCTATTGCACCCACATAGATATAATGTAGGATAATTTCCATCAAAAGCAAACTCGAAAATACTTTGAGGGCATAGAAGCCTATGTTTTTTTTCGTTAGCGAAGGAAGCTTATTTTCTGATTGATAAAGGTAGTCATTAAAAGTGATAATTGGGCCCACTAAAAACAATGGCGCGTAAGTAATATAAGCGATAAAATTGATAAAGTTGTAATCCTGGATGTGATGTTCTGCTACCAGTCGTTCCTTTTCCTCCAGAACATTCTTACCTGACTCATAAATGGTTTGTAGAGTAGAACCAGATAAACTTTTTCTGAATTCAGGTCGTCTATCATCGTAATCTATCGAAGGTTGGCGGCTCAATTGTTCATGCCATCTTTCCAAAAAATCCATGGAGTAACTTAACAAACGCAATAATGTAAAATTGAAAAAAAAATCCCATCGAGGAACGATACCCTTATACCATTGATCCATGGGACTTAGGATGATAGCAATATTATTAAAGGGGAGATTTTTCATTTTTTGATTGATGAATAGTGTAAAGATACCATAGGACCAAATCGCAAAAGCGGCTATCAAACGCTTTCTCTTTAGCGAATGTGCCAAAGTGAAGAAAATAAAAGCATGCGTAAAGAGCTTAACAGAATTGATCCCGTACATGAAACAGACAAAAACTAATCCACACGCAAAATCGAATTTTGTTTTCGGAATTTTACTAAATTTAACAAAAACCTTTTTTAATATAATTTGTAGTAATATTAAGATGGCCAACAAAAAAAAATTGGATCTAAAAAACCTATACTGAGGATCGCTGTTATCCACTTTGCGGCCCAGAATCCAACCATGGGCTAGCAGTCCGCTGAATTTATAGTAGTTTGGATTAGACTCGGAGCTCGTAGCCAATGCCGCCTTTATCATGAAAGGAACTACTACGGTGAACGCCAAATAATATAGTCTAAATTCCCATGTATTCCATAGCGGAGGAGATGGGCTATTAGAGCTGAGCACAGGGTTACGGGTAACAGTAACGGCACTAGAAGATGAACCATTCTCTTCTTTAGATGAATTGATAAATATCCTTTGTCGCCTTTTGAATTCAATGTCTGGCTTTATTCGTGAATCAAGTGCCTGCACGGAAAAGAAATGTACGATGCAACTCCAGATTCTTAACATCGACATCTGACTTGTAGCGATGACGTCAATTATTTTTGAGCCCTATAATAAGGTAGTTGAGAAGACAAATTTGAAGCACCCAAAAACCCTCAAAACAGTACCTACCTCAAAGCTAGCTTCTCTTTCTTCTTCTATTTGACTTCATTTTTTCCATATTCACCATTGGTACCTTCCATAAACAACTATAACGCAGTACAAATGAAAAAAGAAGAAAAAAAAAAGAAAAAAAAAGAGACCTAAACGCGCCAAGATTACAGGTAAACGAGTAGAGCTTTGATCTATGTGCCTGAAAACCCCTCGGGCACAGGGTTCATAACGAAAAAAAAAAAATCGTAAGTAATGGTAACCATAGTAACCGATGCATGGGTATTAAAAGTCACGTGCTTAAGTCCATTAAGACCGGAAACCTCTACACCAGTTCTCCTTCTGCAAGGGTTTTCTTTTTTTATTTTTTTTGATGGGATGGCTCTCTTTCCCCGTGTTTGTACTTTTGATATATATAGGATATTCATCAAAACAGCGTTTCGAACTCAGCGCTTGCACGATAACATAAGCACCTCGAGACACATTAGGAAAATTTAACATCCTATTTATTTATTGAATTTACAGGCACGGAAGGCCAATTAGTTTAATTCAGACACATATCATGAGAGCAGTCACTAGAAACAAAATAGTCAATAACCTATACTTTTCTACATTTCTCATTGCATTCGCATCAGTGGCCATCGGTTCTGTGCTGCCATGTCCAGCACATTCAGTGGATTCTGATTCACCAGCTGTACAGCAACACAAGCTTCAGCTTGCTCATGAGCAGGAGTTAAAGAGGAAGGATGCTTTAAGTAAAAAGATTTAAACAGGTACGGGCTATCTGGAACTTTTGATAAGTTGTATTCTATCTCTTTTATTTCCTCTTTTTATTTATTTTCGAGTGCCGTAATCTTCGCTACTTCAAGTTTCATAATCAATCGACTTTCTGTATGGGTAAGCATCTGGTGTGATGCAGTTTCATTATGACACCACAAATACAAAAGAGACTATTTAAATATGTATATAGATCACATTCCAAAAAAGAAAACCATTAATAATATCACTCTTTAATATTCCAAATTGAAACGAAAAAGCGCTATTCTTATTCGCTTCCTAACTACCGCCCTAGTTCGTGCTTGCATTTTTTTGTAGAACGATAAATTATGGTATCCCACGTGATTGAGTGTAACCCTGAATTGTTGAAGAGAAAATGAAGCGGAAGAAGCAAAGGACAAAAAACAATTCATTTGATTTTGCCACTTCTAAATGAAGGTCTAATAAAAGCTATCTTGAGCATCTTTATTAGATTCTGCACAGCAACAAGCGATTTTCTTTGGTCAAAATATAATAATTGACTTACGTTTTTCCCGGACTGTCCTTTCATAATATAATAACCATCTGCAAGCCATGTCAGATGAAAACCATAACAGTGATGTTCAAGATATTCCTTCACCTGAACTATCCGTCGATAGTAACTCTAACGAGAATGAATTGATGAATAACTCAAGCGCAGACGATGGAATCGAATTTGACGCCCCAGAGGAAGAAAGAGAAGCCGAAAGGGAGGAGGAAAATGAAGAACAACACGAACTGGAAGATGTGAACGATGAAGAGGAGGAAGATAAGGAGGAAAAAGGAGAGGAAAACGGGGAAGTAATAAACACAGAAGAAGAAGAAGAAGAAGAACATCAACAAAAAGGCGGAAATGATGATGACGATGATGATAATGAAGAGGAAGAAGAGGAAGAAGAGGATGATGACGATGATGATGATGACGACGATGATGATGAAGAAGAAGAAGAAGAAGAAGAAGAAGGCAACGACAACAGTTCGGTAGGCTCAGATAGTGCCGCTGAAGACGGTGAGGATGAGGAAGACAAAAAGGATAAAACCAAAGATAAAGAGGTCGAACTTCGCCGTGAAACATTGGAAAAAGAACAAAAGGACGTAGATGAAGCTATAAAAAAAATAACTCGTGAAGAAAATGATAATACTCACTTTCCAACTAATATGGAAAATGTTAATTACGATCTTTTACAAAAGCAAGTCAAGTACATTATGGACAGTAACATGCTAAATTTGCCTCAGTTTCAACATTTACCTCAAGAAGAAAAGATGTCTGCGATTTTAGCAATGTTAAATTCAAATTCTGACACAGCTCTTTCCGTACCTCCTCATGATAGTACTATCTCAACAACAGCTAGCGCCTCAGCCACAAGCGGCGCAAGAAGCAATGATCAAAGAAAACCTCCATTGTCAGATGCCCAAAGACGTATGAGATTTCCTAGGGCGGATTTATCTAAGCCGATTACCGAAGAAGAACACGACCGTTATGCAGCCTATTTGCACGGTGAAAATAAAATCACCGAGATGCACAATATTCCTCCGAAGTCAAGATTATTCATTGGTAATTTGCCGCTAAAGAACGTTTCTAAGGAGGATTTATTTAGGATTTTCTCTCCATACGGTCATATCATGCAAATCAATATCAAAAATGCCTTTGGATTCATTCAGTTTGACAACCCTCAAAGCGTTAGAGATGCAATTGAATGCGAGTCTCAAGAAATGAACTTTGGCAAAAAGTTGATCCTGGAAGTTTCTAGCTCGAATGCTCGTCCTCAATTTGATCATGGTGATCACGGTACAAACAGTAGTTCTACTTTTATTTCTTCCGCAAAACGACCATTTCAAACTGAATCTGGTGACATGTACAATGACGACAATGGTGCTGGCTACAAGAAATCCAGAAGACACACCGTTTCTTGCAACATTTTCGTTAAAAGAACCGCAGATCGTACGTATGCCATTGAGGTTTTCAACAGGTTTAGGGACGGGACTGGTTTGGAAACTGATATGATTTTCTTGAAACCAAGAATGGAACTGGGAAAGCTTATCAATGATGCCGCATATAATGGGGTGTGGGGCGTTGTTTTAGTTAATAAAACACACAATGTAGATGTTCAAACTTTCTACAAAGGCTCACAAGGTGAAACGAAATTTGATGAATATATTAGCATATCCGCTGATGACGCAGTTGCCATTTTTAATAACATCAAAAACAACAGAAATAATTCTCGTCCTACTGATTACCGTGCTATGAGCCATCAGCAAAACATATATGGCGCTCCTCCTCTTCCTGTTCCAAACGGCCCAGCTGTCGGACCTCCTCCTCAAACAAACTATTACCAGGGTTACAGTATGCCTCCTCCACAACAACAACAGCAACAGCCATATGGTAATTATGGGATGCCACCACCATCCCATGACCAAGGATATGGTTCTCAACCTCCAATTCCAATGAATCAGAGCTACGGTCGCTACCAGACTTCTATTCCACCACCACCTCCACAACAACAAATTCCTCAAGGGTATGGTCGTTATCAGGCTGGTCCGCCTCCTCAACCACCTTCTCAAACTCCAATGGACCAGCAACAACTATTATCTGCCATTCAAAACCTTCCACCTAACGTTGTATCGAATTTGCTTTCAATGGCCCAACAACAGCAACAACAACCTCATGCTCAGCAGCAATTGGTTGGTTTAATACAATCAATGCAAGGCCAGGCTCCTCAACAACAGCAACAACAGTTGGGTGGATATTCCTCTATGAACTCATCCTCTCCCCCTCCTATGAGTACCAATTACAATGGTCAAAATATATCTGCAAAACCCTCTGCCCCACCAATGTCACACCAACCTCCGCCACCTCAACAACAACAACAACAACAACAGCAACAGCAACAGCAACAGCAACCTGCTGGCAATAATGTTCAAAGTCTATTAGATAGTTTAGCAAAACTACAAAAATAGACTCCCTTTTTTCAATCTTTTCCATTTCTTGTACATTATACTTGAATTCTTTTAATTGGACGAAAAATTTTTAAGGAAAGTAGATTGATATGGTTTGCATAAATTCGACATAGCGGTTTATGCTTTAATCGTTTTCCCTTCCCAAATTGGACTAGGACTTAATTCTTACTATTGCTGCATCTCTTTCAGAACGAAAAACTCTTTACCCTGTTATAAATTTCTTTTATTTCTTCCTTATCAAATGCTATTTGGTCTATTTATTTCACTTACACGCACCTCTTCATTTGTTTCCTCTGCCAAGAGAATGGCTTTTCATTTCTTTTTCTTCTCTTTAGTTAAATGTTCTTATATCAAAACTTTGTAAAATTGCTTTGTAAACAGATTATTAAGTACCGCTCTATTTACCCCATAACGAAAAGAAGTTCCGCGCTTAGGACACCTTTCCCTAGAGGTTCTTGTTTGATTTGTTTTAGTCATCTGCCTGTCGTTTATTTTAGTTTCGCAGTATTAACAGCGAGCAGTACGAAAAAAGGGTCTTGAAAACGTTGGACAAAATGCCCATTCTACAAGGCGCTTTAAAGAACAGCTCAAAGTAGATTCACATCACTGCAATTCTTGTTTATTGCAATATCTTTTCATGGATTTAAGTTTCACGACTAAAAGTGTCAAAATTAATGGTCAAAACCATCGAATATTACTGCAAAACGAAAACGGACCTTGTGCCTTGTTAGCACTTGCAAATATTCTAATACTTTCACCAGATCATACACGTTTTTCCAATGAGTTAATAAGGTTGGTAAATAAGGGAAGTCAAATATCTTTAAAAGAACTTATTGAAGTCTTAGCAGATATCGCTTTACAAGTTACAGATAAACCTAGTACTGATATAAGTGAGTTACTAAGTTTGTTACCTAGATTACATGAAGGTTTAAATATTAACCCTGAGTTTAATGGGTCTTTTGAAAATACTAAAGAGATGTCAATATTTCGATTGTTTAACGTTGATGTTGTCCATGGCTGGGTTATCAACAGTTTCATAAATGAAAACATTGATGAGAAACTATCTCATTATTCTTATGAATCTGCGCAGAGAATCTTAACACAAGCAGCTGATATAAATTGTGGAATTTCCCAAGATGAAAACTCGGACGAAGTTTTACGTGATGCCATGCATTTGGGTCTGTTTTTGAACGAATCACCGACTCAGTTGACCGCCTTTGGACTCCTACGATTGAGAGAAAAGCTGCTACACAACAAATTCTCCATTTTATTCAGAAATGACCATTTTTCTACATTGTTCAAATACGAAGATCGATTATACACATTGGTTACGGACTTCGGTTATAAAAATTGTAAAGATATTGTATGGCAATCCCTAGATTCGGTGGACGGCTCCTGCGATGCTTTTTTTGCCGGTAACTTTAGTGCAGCAGAGGTAAATGGACAGCAATTGTCAACTGACATTGAACGTGATTTTGGAACTGGAAATTTGCTACTTGAAGAAATTCAGCAAATTGAAAACGATAAAGAACTAGCCAAACAGTTACAGGAACAAGAACAAGAACGTGTTACGAAATTTGAAGCAAAAAGGAAAATCCATTCTCACAAAAAAAACTCAGAAATACACGCACCAGTCAAAAAAGACAAGTTTAAGCGAAGAAGCAGCCTTCTCAATGCAAAAGCTTCTGAAAAAGAGAAAAGTGAGTGCGTTGTTATGTAAGAGCTGTTCACTTGTTTTTATCGTATATCCTCGCGTAAAACATGATTAATCAATCTGTTCGCTTTAAGGAAGATCTCATAAGGACACCGACTCTCTAATTATTCTGGAGATATGCGGACCCCTACAGGCGTGATTTTCTGTCTAAACATTGCCACATAAAACAGGCTTGACATTATATTGGCCATTTGATTTATACTTGTTTCAGATCCTTCGTCGGGCCGGATTCTAAGAGCGCGCGCGAGGCGTCGAAATAAATCAAATAAGAACTAAAATACATAATTCTTGTCACAATGGATTGAATTTCAGTGCATAAGATTACATTTGTCGGAGCTATAATTCCATTACGGCAAAACAGAACTGAAACAAGTATATTGGCTATCTCTAGTATAAATTGTTGTAAAACTGACATCATATGGAACCAAAGTAGTAGACTCGCATTTGCAAACATATTTAAAATACTTGGAATAGATTTCACCAGCCTCAAGGTAAATTTATAAACACATTAAATAACTAATAAATATATAAATACTTCTCCAAAAAATGACAGCAATGAAAGAAGACAACGCTGCATTGATTACACTGAAGAAAAACAACGACCAAGAAAAACTTAGAGTGCATAAACTGACAGATGCAAGTTCAAACTCTGCTGATGGCTTCGTTATAAATAAAACCAAAAACGGTGGACCGCTTAATAAAAAGTCATTAGTTAATAATGAACAACACATTAAGAAGGCTGTGTCGCCTGGTAGAGTCAGGAAGCACAAAACGACAACATCTTCCACAAAATCACGAACGAAAAGTAAGAAAAAAGACGCTTCTGAAAGTAAAGTACAGAGAGAGAATAAGGGTTCATTTTACCAAGGTGCCATTTTCGGTTCGTTCCTTGGTGCTGCTGTAACTACTGTTTTAAGTAACCTAGCAGTTAAAGCTCTTCAAAATTAGTTTCATATACTCATGATTTCTAAACAGTAATTAGTTTTATCTGACTTATTTTTTTTTTACGCACCTTTGCATGTACTCTTCCATGTATATCAATATTTGCTATTCTATTACTTATTTCTAGTAAAGTTGGCTCTACTCAGATTAGGTTTCCTGTTTTTGTAATTTGGTTTGTAATGATTTTTATTATTATCTTCAGAGCTCCCAAAAAGTACATCTTTTTCTTGTTGAGATAGCTCATATTCAAGTAATCCTACATCTCCCAATTCTCTTATAAAGTCCAAAAGTTGGGAGTTTTCGTTTGCGAATTCTCGCTGTATCAATTTCAAGTTCAAGTCAATCTTCGGATTTCCTCTCTGCACTTGATTTTGAATACTCTGTATAAATTGCTTTTCTTTCCTTGACTCTTTGAAAATGCTAGGTTGGCTCTTCAGTTCATCTTCCTTTATGCCCATTTCTTGCATATGTTTCTGTTTGTTATTGGATATTTTCAGTAGCCACATTTTTTTTCTTTCTTCTCTCCACTTTTTAACATCTTCATCAGTAATCAATGCTATGGAGGTTCCAGGAACCAAAACCACCTTACCCAACCCCTCTGATTCTAACTGCTCATCACGATCATCATCTTCTAGCCCTAAGTTATTATGATCATCTTCGGCATTAGAATTTGCCAGCTCGGGATCCTTTCTTGGGATTTCTGTAGGCTCCGCAGATGCTTGATCCTTGCTTGATGGTACTGGACTTATTTCATTCATAAACGTATCTTTCCCTCTGTTTTTCTCAATCAATTGTATTTCTTTTACGGTCGGTATTGCAACATCTTCATAACTAATTGATGTTTGGTAATCTTTATCATTCTTTAAGGCTTGAGTGTTTTCACAATATGATGATGGCCACTTCTGTAAATTAAGCGCTGGTGCATAAGATATATTCTGATGAACTGGCGGTATGTAATTTTCTGTATAATTGGGAGGACTCGTATAATTGTACTGAGTGGACGGTTGTATTGGATGGAAATATTGATTATGAGGGGCTACATGATGAAGTTGAGGAGTATAACCGGTATTCCATGAACCTTCATAATACGGAGAGTTCGGATACATATGAGGTGAGTAAGCTGCATTAAAAGCAGAGTCTGTTTTTTGCCTTTTAATTTTCGATTCATCATAGCCATCTGATAGCGTTCCGGAGTATGTAGGTTTGGGAAGCCTAGAATGTCCATCACCCTTCGAATTTTCAAAGTTATTATAATTCATAGTCCATGTCGCAATAAGCTAATCAAAATGGAAAAAGAGATTGACTTATGAGTTAAATATAATAGCATCAATGAAATTTTTAAGTTCCTATTAAGTAAAAAGCTATGCAATATAGAGATATTATGCTATTGAAAATTTTAGTTTGTTCCCCGACCGTGATGGACCATCAGCCGCACGCTCACCAAATTGAGACAGAAAAAAAAAAAAAACAGCGATCGATATTATCATGATAATTGCTACTTCATCTAATATTTACACGCCTTTATACTGATTTTGCATTATGGTTTTAGTCAAATATACCCCTTGGCTTTTCTACTTGTGTTAGACCCAGCCCATCTTCCATCTCTTTATTGTCCTGTTTCTTGTGATTACTTGTGTCATTCTGGGAATTCAACAGACCTTGCATATGCTTCAATTTTTCTTTCTTGAGCATTCCTTTTCTATCGATATTGCTGCATGAAACCTCATCATCTGCAGCTGGTAACGCTTTTCCCCATGTCACAGTGGTGTCTGCCCTTTTTGCAAATGTAGATTGTTGGGTGGGGTCTTCGGTTTCATTACAAATATCTGCTACGGATCTTTTTAAAGAATTGCTCTCATTACGTGGACAGGACACTTCATGAGTCGTACCAATGTCAAAACTTTGTTCCCGATTCATGTTCATATGAACTGAACTAGCCTGCCGGAACCGCTTATCTTGTTCGTAATTCGTACTTTGGCTTTGTTCTTCCACGAATAATTTTCTTGTCGTGTTATTTCTATAGGTCTTAGCAACTGTGCTTCCATTATCAGGGGTCAGATACGACACTTTCAAAGGACTGTTTCGAGTTCCAGCCACAGAGTGTGGCAGGTTTTCTCTCTTTAAAGCAGTTTTGCTTTTTAATGGACTTTCGCAGCTTTCTTTGTTGTCTTTCAGTCCGGCCTCTTCTTTGGAGCCAGAGATTGCTGTTTTTATGAATTTTCCTCCTAAAATATCATCGTTAATGTTACTGTCAGTGACTTCAACCAATTCTAATTTTACGCCCGGTTTTTGCATTTGCATAAGAATAGGGTCCCCTGGGTGGCAAAACCATAAACTTATATTATCATTTCCGTCCTGGGTAGTCTTCCAGGATGGACCTATCGTTATGAAGTTTTTGAAGTCCTTCAATTTGAATATTATACTTTTCATATGCTCTCTACGCTTACTATGTGATCGCTTATCTTGTTTTTCATCTTCGATTGTTGTAAATAAGCAATAATGCTCAAGATCGAGCGTACTGATAGTGTTACTCATGCTTAACGCATTTCTTAAAAGGTCGTTATTTTTGCCGTAGACGGCCTTGGTGAATGCAGTTATGCTTAGCCTATGTACGTTAATTTCCAATTTTACTTCATCGGTTACATTAACATTGCAGTTGTCTAAAAAATTCTTCAATAAAGTTGAATTACAACAAATGTAATTAATCTCATCAGCAGCCGTTAACTGATTCCTTTTACGTATGTCTGATTCCACTTCTTCGTTAAATAAGGCTGATGTTAGCTCACGCTCTGTATTTGTAAAAACGTCCAATAGCTTAGGGTCCAAGGGCTCCTGTGGATTCCGATCGGAGGCAGCAGTTCCAAAAACATCCAAAAACCTCCTTTTGTACTTAAGGTTGATTATTATGGGATCGTATTTTATTGGCTGGAATTGGGGACAGTATTCTTTGACTATTAACGAATCCATTTCAATCACCACAATCAATCTATTTGCAAGTGATTCAGGACAGGTAGAAGTGTTGTTTACCGCAATTGTGAATGATTTGATGCCATCACCATCCGGCTTTCTTGATATAGTTGTTAGGTGTCTTCCATTAACACGGAAGGAGTATAACTTATGACTATTGCCGTACGTATCTTCTATAACTTGAACCCCATTTTCTCCAAATACAATCTCATGTGGTTTAAACTCATACTCCTCAAAAAAGCTTTTCTGAAACCTAACCTGACAAAGAGTAGTATCTGTCTCGTTCATTGACCAAGCAATTAACTCATTTGTTGTCACTGTAATCTTGATATCATCCTGAATTGTAGATAACACATATATCGCACGAAACCAGATATTCTGCTTCCCCGACTCGGTGATAGTTGCCTTAAATGACATATATGTCTAAGCAAAGTTATGCTGTGTTATTGTTACACTAGCAATAGTATGTCAAATAATTTTGCAAATCATCTCTGGTCTATGATTACCTTTGGCGGCCTTTGATTCATTCGCGTCATTATTAAATATGCCGTCTCTTTCGGCAAATTGAGTGCACCGCAATAATATACTATGCAGAATAAAATACTTAAATTAATTATAGTTTACGTACGTAATCGCTGTCATTGAGAATTCACGACTTCGATTTTTTTATCGTTAAATGTCAGTGCTTTGGTCTCGAAGAAATTCATTTGGTTCTGGAGAATTTTTTGCTTTCGTTTTTAGTTTGTTTTTTGACTTTGACTTTTTCCCTTTCTTCTTCTTTTTTATAACTATAACTTCTTCAGTATCACTTAAATTATCCTTTTCATCTTTTACAATAAGATTGGCCTCTAAACGACTTAATTCTAACTCGTCTTCCTTTCTAAGGTTGCCCTCTTCCTGCGATCCTCTTCCTGCGTTACTCGATTGCCCAAAATTGGAAAAATCAAAATTTTCAAGTTGAGAGTGCATTCTCAGATTAATCTTGTCCTTTTTCAAAGGATTTTGAGTTGAATGATTATCATGGGGTTTCTGGAATGCATCTTTCCTTTTGGGAGCGGCTTCGATAACAGGTTCATCGGATAAGACTTGAACCCTATTTTTCTTCTTTCCCTTCTTCTTCTTTCTGCTGATTTCAGTTGTAGATAAACTTAGAGAATTCAACGAATTATCGGTTCTATTTAATCTAATAGTTTCTGGCTTTTTATCACTACTTTCCTCCTCATTCAAGTCCAACAAATCTTTAGAGTTCTTAGTTCTTTCTTCGTCTTCTTCACCTAGATAATAAGGATTTGACATCCGTTCCTTTTCTCTCTCAATCTCAAATGGATTTTCAAAATCATCCAATTTTTCCTTTTCTTCATACGAAGTATCAGAATCATCAACGAATTTTAGTTCAACTTGCTCGTCCATTGAGATATCAGACATTAAATCACTGATGGCGTCACTTTTTTGTTCATCTAAGAGTTCATCAGCTGCCTCCTTTGTCAAAAATGGAGTTTCTAGATCAAGATTCTCATCTACTGCTAGCTTCAATTGAGTCCCACGCGCAATTGGTGCGAGTTCATAGGCGTTAAAAAAACTAGGCAGGACTTCGCTCAGTAGCATTGGTAGACCTTCCGTATCCTCCTCTAAAGCCTCCAAACTTAGTCTTAAAAATTCTAAAACTTCTACGCTTCTTTCCTGGACTTCGAATGTACTCGAATATGATAAATTTTCAAAAAATTCAATTAGCTCTTTTAACACCATTTTAATTTCAAAGCGTTTATCCTCCTGAAAGTTATTACACCAATTACTAAATACTTTAACAAGTGCTAAAATTAAAACTTCTTGTACACTATGAGAATAATAACTGATATTCTCAGTCATGATTTTTATTAAGTCGTTACCATTTTCAACTAGGGTAGAAAATTCTCCGAGACACCAAATGCATTCTCTCAATACGGTAGGCAACTGTTTGTTAATATTGTCATTTGAAATAAGCTTTATAATATTAGCAATGGTTACTTCTCTCATTGAAGGAACTTTTATCATCAAATTCCTAAACTGTTCACCAATTTTTGATCCAAGGCTTTTATCAGATATGTCTTGACAGAGCATCGCCAAATCCATTATTACTGCATTGTACCATTCAAAGTCGTTAACACTGGAATAGTTGTCAGCTGAACAAATCGATATAATGACGTTCACCATTTTTATCTTGTAATTTTCTGGAATTATTATGGGAATTCTCTTTGATTTTTCGTATACGATGCTTCCAGTTTGTAGGATAACCACATCTTCATCTACAAATTGCTTCATCAATGTTTGGACAATTGCCTTTAAGTTATCCTCATCAACAATACCTTCAACCAATTCAATTGCTTTTGATCTTATAGAAACGTCGACATCGGAGAGTAAGCGTATAATCAGTTGGTCGAACCGAGAAATAAAATCAGTATTGATTTTGCCGATCTTGTAAAACAATATGCAGCTAATATATCTCAAATTTGGATCCTGAGAATCACAAAATGTGTGCAATCTTTCCAGGCATGCCATTGCTGTTTCAAAATCATCTTCTTCTAGCATATTCCCCTTGACAATACAGTTGACAGATTCATAGATCACAGAAGTTGCAACAGTACTCTCCATCAGTTCTAAAATTTTCGGCAATAACTTGGCTCTCAATTTCGGTTCCACTTGTGATAAGTTGGTGAATAACTTCAATAATCTAATGATTATCCAGTTATTGTCAATGGTAACTAATATCTCGTATAATAAAGGTGAAAGCTGGATGAATGGTTGGGGGTTTTTTTTTGATAGCTCGCAAATAACACTGACAGCGGCAGAAACCACAGATATATCATCATCGTCTAGCTTTGAAACAAACTTATCAAAATTATCTCTCAAAGCCTCTGGATATTGCAGAAAAACTTTAAATAGTGCGGTAATGGCCTTCTTTCTTATGTACGGTCTTGTGCTGTTTAGCATAGTGAACAAATCATCAGCTATATCTCTTGCTAATGAGGGTGTAATTATAGTGGAAAGACCACTTAAAGCAATGCCAACTTTAACAACATCATTGTTTCCGTCATACTTTAAGTCTTTTTTCAACAAGTTAGTTGCAAGCATCAAAATGTCAGAATCTTTGTAAAAAGATTGTGATGCAGCCAAATACCCCACACGTTTTTGTTGAAGTTTATTACTGCTCATAACCTCTAAGATATGAAAGTTGCACCAAGCCATGTCAAAACCGTACATCTCTAAATAGGTCAATTTAAGAACGGCATTGGTCTTAGAATTTAGATCTGGAGAGTTCACTTCTTCCCGGCATTCACTTAATACTTGTTTAAAGAATTGATCCAGTTTTTCTGGTGTTTCGTTGTGAGACCTAATACCCTTAATCAAATCCTTTAGTGATTTCTCAAAGAAAAACCCAAAAGGACGTAACCTTTGCCGAATATCCTCCGCCCCAGGTGCATATAAAGAGGTCATGACAATATGTTATGCTCTTCTGGTTGTGGCAACTGCCTTTCCCACTTCAGGTATGTTCGTATCTTCATTTTCTTTTTTTTTCACATTGGGAGATTGCAAGGTTGTTTTTCCCAGCCTGCATACAATGATATAATGAAGAAAATGAAAAAGAGCATTTCAATAAATGATAGTTTGTATTAAAATATTTTTCTTTTCCTATTTATTTCGTCACTCATAAAACACATGCAAGTATTAGGACCGTATTTTCTAGTTTTTCTTACTGAGGATACGGTTTAGGCTATTTAAAGGAGTGTTTCTCGTTTACAATCATGAGGTTCTCATTCATAAATACATAGTATGATATTTAAATAGATGACACTATCCTACACGCCATACTTCCAAAGCTACTATAGAAAATTTTTTGCCCTCCTTACTCAAAACTTCATTGCCATATGTTTGACAAGGGTTTGAAACACCATGGAGTAGGCCGTCATCGCATAAAAGACCATAATGACCATCACCTGCACCCATTGAAAGAAATTCAGATGTACAGTATATAGCAAATTCGTTAACTCCAGTGTAAGGATAACCTGAAAACCTCCATCTCTCCTCTTTATCCCCTTCCTCCTTACCTTCTTTACCTTCTTGCTCAGATTCTTCTTTTTCGGATATATTAACATCAGGTACTTTATCCAGCTTCCATAGAAAACATTCCCCGTTTCCTGTGTATTGCCTATGTTCGTTAGGATGAAAAGCTTCGTTGCTGTAAGCTCCAAAGATTCCGTTTTTACGATCCTTTATTACTAATACATACCCCACTCTTCTAAATTCCTTGCTATCTGGAGCAACGTTACTATACAGGGAGTGTAATGAAGACCCATGTTGCTCAAGGCTATATAGAAGGTTCCATTCGGTGTACAACTGTATCCTTGTGGGCATTAATGTTCTTATTTCATCGCACATTTCAGGAGTAAGAAGTTTATTTTTAGTTGAGGGCAAGTAGCCATTCAATCTCACCGGTGGTAGAGAGCCCTCCTCAACTATAGTTCTCTCGGATGTCGTTTTATTTCGAAAGGGGTTATGGGAATCTTTTAATTGAGGTGAAGATTCACTTGCCGTTGTGTAAGCAGTGGAATCAGAAGAATCTGTGCCTGCAATGGAACGTTTAATCTTGAATATAGCATCCTTGACTCCAAACATTGTCGCTCCTCACTGAATAATGAATGGCTGGAAATCAGTTGTCAAATTGAATAATTTAGGAGGCAAAAAAGCACTTCGTTTATTGTTTCCTTCTTTTTTATAACAGGCTTTCATACTGCCATTGTTGAAAGTATATCCGTGATCGAACCGCGCGGAACTAACTACAGGGATACTCCTATGTGAGATTCTCTAGCTGTACGTGAGTGAAAACTCAACTACGTATAGAAGCAAAGCAATATGCGCTATTGTTCCAGTCAATTGTTCTATTACGAGTCCGGTCATATATATGAAGAGAAATATTATTTATTATACATTGAGATTATTGCCACACGGAATAATGTTAGTTCATAGCCTTAACCAATTTATTGATGAATTCTTCACGGTTACCGAAAGAACCACCTTGGATGAAATGCTTGAACTTTCTTGGGACACCCCAACCACCAGATGGGTTGGACAACTTGAATG
>ERZ794947.168-NODE-168-length-18475-cov-113.414984_pt1 | contig 18475 bp, 7 predicted proteins | sample MGYA00511908_ERZ794947 | MGnify/ENA primary metagenome ERZ794947 (study PRJEB30137, sample SAMN04331400) | food metagenome | isolation source: control ferment replicate 2c | study: EMG produced TPA metagenomics assembly of the Comparison of meta-barcoding and...
CAGCGGCAGCAGACGTTGCAGCGACAGTAGACGCTTCAGTTACTGCGGAGGTTACCGCAGCGCCTTCTCCTGCCCAGACAAAAGTAGCATCTTGAGTGACAGTCTTGGTGTAAACATGCCCATTTTTGGTAGCAGTTATCGTAGTAGTAATACTTTCGCCTAAAGCGGCAACGGTGATAGCAGATAATACAAAAGCGGAAGACAATTTCATTTTCGGGTATTGTATTGTTATTACTATTATTATTCAGACGAACAAAGGGAGTTTCTGAAAATAAACACGGAATTAGGAATATAGAAAAGTTAGATAATCATTAGTTTAAATAGTGCAAAAACTTCACTTCAAAAATGGTATACGAGTGTCATATTATATTAGATATTCATTTTTTTGCACCCTTTCCTAGAACTCGCGTATTGAGCCCTGAGGTGTCTGTCATTACATTATGCCAAAAGTGCGACAGCGCGGTTTGGAACAAACAGGGTGCGGAACAGGGTGCACGGCATAGTTAAAAATGGAAGTTTTGGTGGGTTGTTTAAACTCTGATTGTAATTGGCGGCCATTCACTGCTTATTTCGTTTATCTGGTAATTGTCAACATGGTAATGACCATCAAAACAGTAAACCCGATACTCGAAAAAGTGCTCAGCGCGATCACTGTCGTCTGGCCAATAACATTTTATAATAAAGTACGTTTTTCCTGAAAGTATCAATTAGAAATAGCGATGCATAAACCGATTAATGTGAGATCCTGATACTGTTCCATTTGTTAGTCTTTTTTCCACAATTGCTCCTCTTTTTTTTCCTTTCAAAACTTATAGAAAAGTTCTTGATGATTAAATAATCAGTAAAAAAATACTGCCCAATAAGTTCAAAGCGGTCACGAATATTTTAAGAACATATGGGAAGAAGATGGCACAGATTAACGATCGTTAACAAATTATGTACCATAGAAGTATTAATTCTTCCAGTGTTGCACTTTAATGGAAATATAAGGATTAAAATAATCTTTCTCCATTGGCTACCAAATAATCTTTCTTCATTGACTACCAAATAATCGATAAGATAAAATAGCAGGAAGCGATATGAAAATACACAGTCGGCTAAAAATTTGTGGATAATTACCTTCTTGATGTATCAAAAATCGACTTTTTAAGAGTTAATAATCATCAACCTTATTCTGACGAAAATAGCAGCGTATTTAACTCTATTGTACAGACATAATTTTCTTCTTATTGCGTTAGAGTTTCCTTTGCTATGGATCAATGAAATTGTAGATTACGAAAGAATCAAAAGAAATAAAATCGGAAATCATGACATGTGCTATGGCCTGTGTTTCCAGGTGTAAAAGATAAAGCAGAACTAACCAAGTTCATTAGGGAAAGTACAATACCAAATGGAAAGAAAAAGGAATTGTTCTTCTAAGCTAATCGGCAACCGCTTATAAAGTCTACCCCATTCAGTAAGATCGAATATCTTGGAGGTCATATATGTTCATTCATCGGTGAGTGAGGATAATAGTGGCTTTTGTAAAAATTTTTATTATGGTGCTAATACACCATACTATTTCTGAGGCAACACCAAAGAAGGGTCCGAGAGTTCTTAGGCAGTAAAAAAGTTACACAGCCTCAGAAGACAAGGATCATGCAGTAAAAAAAAAAAGCTCGATAATTTCATCGATCAATTGACCAGCCAATTTATTCTTATACCCTTATTTCTACCGATATAAACAGTTGGATAAACGGACAGGTTGAAGTGCAACGTTATTCAATGGTGACAGTTGCTTCTGGACTAAGAAAGGCTAGACCATATGCCAGAAGTGCAGAAAAATGAAAGCAGAGAGCAAATAAAAAAACTCGACAAACATCGGAATATCAACCAGACAATAGCAAGTGGACACAATGAAATAAAAATCTCACAGGCAAAAACGCACTTAAGGTGACGTAGATGCGTCCATCATTTAAACACGATACCAACATTATCTGATGTTTCAATGTTGAAAACTGACGTTCAAATATTCCGCAACCAGCGGACGAACTGAAGGAGCAGGCGACTACAATGCGCAGGGCGATTGGCGCGGTAACTTTGCCATGATCAAATATTTGTGTAGCGCTTTGTTCATTATCGAACTTTCTAAATGAGTTAAGGAAGAGAAGAAAAACAATATGATACCGCAAATACGTATTCTCACCTAAAATGGCAAGGCAAAGCTTCGCCGAGGAATTCAGCCCGAGAGTAAAAAATTTACTAATGTGGTCTCCCGTGTGAATCAGCAATGATTCTGAAATACTCCTTTTACAACCTTTGCAAAGATAATGTCTTTCAGTCTGATATTACGAGGGACCTGGAAGCACTAATCCATATTCTTCATTCAACTTACTCCATTTTCCTTGGCAAACAATGCCCCACAATCATATACGTCATAACTATAAGGGATATGTCTGGAATGCGGCCAAGATAGAATTAAAGGGCTGCAGAACACCACTACTGATACTCATTGCCAAGGCTAGGAGGCACCATCCGTTTCATTTTCTTTGAGGTAAGCCAATCATGAAATAGTATACACATCCATAACGGACGTACGGACGAAATAAGTGCCGTTGTCCCACTATTCCACCGCATTTGGCCCATTTGGCTCACTTTGACTCAACTTGCGTCATTTTAACTGATATGAAGGGTCCGACTTTGTCCTTTTTCGGCCACCGCATACCCCACGGCGATGCCTCCGCTACCTGCATTTGAGTAGCATCTCCGTTTCGCGGGGTATTCGGCGCTACGTCGCCTGTTCGAGCGGCTCTGTTCGTTGCAGGAAACTAAAATAAGCGGAAAGTGTCCAGCCATCCACTACGTCAGAAAGAAATAATGGTTGTACACTGTTTCTCGGCTATATACCGTTTTTGGTTGGTTAATCCTCGCCAGGTGCAGCTATTGCGCTTGGCTGCTTCGCGATAGTAGTAATCTGAGAAAGTGCAGATCCCGGTAAGGGAAACACTTTTGGTTCACCTTTGATAGGGCTTTCATTGGGGCATTCGTAACAAAAAGGAAGTAAATAGAGAAATTGAGAAAGCTTAAGTGAGATGTTTTAGCTTCAATTTTGTCCCCTTCAACGCTGCTTGGCCTTAGAGGGTCAGAATTGCAGTTCAGGAGTAGTCACACTCATAGTATATAAACAAGCCCTTTATTGATTTTGAATAATTATTTTGTATACGTGTTCTAGCATACAAGTTAGAATAAATAAAAAATAGAAAAGTAGAACATAGAAAGTTTTAGACCATGAAGGATTTAAAATTATCGAATTTCAAAGGCAAATTTATAAGCAGAACCAGTCACTGGGGACTTACGGGTAAGAAGTTGCGGTATTTCATCACTATCGCATCTATGACGGGCTTCTCCCTGTTTGGATACGACCAAGGGTTGATGGCAAGTCTAATTACTGGTAAACAGTTCAACTATGAATTTCCAGCAACCAAAGAAAATGGCGATCATGACAGACACGCAACTGTAGTGCAGGGCGCTACAACCTCCTGTTATGAATTAGGTTGTTTCGCAGGTTCTCTATTCGTTATGTTCTGCGGTGAAAGAATTGGTAGAAAACCATTAATCCTGATGGGTTCCGTAATAACCATCATTGGTGCCGTTATTTCTACATGCGCATTTCGTGGTTACTGGGCATTAGGCCAGTTTATCATCGGAAGAGTCGTCACCGGTGTTGGAACAGGGTTAAATACATCTACTATTCCCGTTTGGCAATCAGAAATGTCAAAAGCTGAAAATAGAGGGTTGCTGGTCAATTTAGAAGGTTCCACAATTGCTTTTGGCACTATGATTGCTTATTGGATTGATTTTGGGTTTTCTTATACCAACAGTTCTGTTCAGTGGAGATTCCCCGTGTCAATGCAAATCGTTTTTGCTTTCTTCCTGCTTGCTTTCATGATTAAACTACCTGAATCGCCACGTTGGCTGATTTCTCAAAGTCGAACAGAAGAAGCTCGCTACTTGGTAGGAACACTAGACGACGCGGATCCAAATGATGAGGAAGTTATAACAGAAGTTGCTATGCTTCACGATGCTGTTAACAGGACCAAACACGAGAAACATTCACTGTCAAGTTTGTTCTCCAGAGGCAGGTCCCAAAATCTTCAGAGGGCTTTGATTGCAGCTTCAACGCAATTTTTCCAGCAATTTACTGGTTGTAACGCTGCCATATACTACTCTACTGTATTATTCAACAAAACAATTAAATTAGACTATAGATTATCAATGATCATAGGTGGGGTGTTCGCAACAATCTACGCCTTATCTACTATTGGTTCATTTTTTCTAATTGAAAAGCTAGGTAGACGTAAGCTGTTTTTATTAGGTGCCACAGGTCAAGCAGTTTCATTCACAATTACATTTGCATGCTTGGTCAAAGAAAATAAAGAAAACGCAAGAGGTGCTGCCGTCGGCTTATTTTTGTTCATTACATTCTTTGGTTTGTCTTTGCTATCATTACCATGGATATACCCACCAGAAATTGCATCAATGAAAGTTCGTGCATCAACAAACGCTTTCTCCACATGTACTAATTGGTTGTGTAACTTTGCGGTTGTCATGTTCACCCCAATATTTATTGGACAGTCCGGTTGGGGTTGCTACTTATTTTTTGCTGTTATGAATTATTTATACATTCCAGTTATCTTCTTTTTCTACCCTGAAACCGCCGGAAGAAGTTTGGAGGAAATCGACATCATCTTTGCTAAAGCATACGAGGATGGCACTCAACCATGGAGAGTTGCTAACCATTTGCCCAAGTTATCCCTACAAGAAGTCGAAGATCATGCCAATGCATTGGGCTCTTATGACGACGAAATGGAAAAAGAGGACTTTGGTGAAGATAGAGTAGAAGACACCTATAACCAAATTAACGGCGATAATTCGTCTAGTTCTTCAAACATCAAAAATGAAGATACAGTGAACGATAAAGCAAATTTTGAGGGTTGATTCATACACAACTCACAAATCATATTTTGTAATTTACTTAAGAAAGCATTTTGCGGGGTTTATATTTGTTCCTTGCCGCACCAATAATATTCATATATTACTACATAACTTTAGTATTTTAACACCAGACGATCTGTCTTTTGAGGAAATATGTCCACTTTCATTTTCTTCCGCTTGCCGGCAATGCCTATAAAAAGCTTATAAAATAGCCCGACTCCGTAGTCTTAATATTTATTTAAGTACAATAATAGTCCCACAAAAATTTTTAAAACATCTTTATTGATAACGTGGACGTGTTATTACATTGGAGCGAATGATGACGGAAGTAGGAAAATCTGAATACTAAGGTGAAGATATTTTAGCAGGGTGCCGCCATGGATGTTCTATGAATGTCTTCCTTCCTTTTCTCTCATGGGACACCGCAAAAACCTGTTCTACCATCATTTAACTGCAACATACAAAAAGCCACCAACTTTCGAACACTGCAAATGGTGCTATTTTCTTTTTGCGGTCTTGCCATGATATTCTTCTTGCAAAAAGGGTTTTAGAGCAAGATTTCAAATTAGCCATGAATATCATGCATCGCTTAGAGCAGTAAGATTTTACCAGAGCTTTACAGGACCTATTTTTCATACGTTATGCACTTCATTCTTTTTGTCGGTTTGATACCAGCAGAATCTAGTTCCTTTAATTTGAGCGTTAACCCTACAGAAGCCATACCTCGAAAACGCAGCAGCGCTTCATAGGCATATCAAAAACAGGGCAAGGGACACCATACATCACCTAATGCTGTTAACTATAACCAACTTGACAACGATTGCACAAGAAAAGAGTATACCTGTGAAGACAGCCAAAACGCTTAACATGTTATGACATAAATTGCAGACAAGAAATTGGATGTATTTTACAGACTTTGCATTCCTGTCTGAAAGCCTTTTTACATAAAAATGGTTTCATTAGTAGCACTTCGTATCGTTTTCAAATAATGATGAGATGCTCCAAAAGGAAAGTTGGCACAGAAAAAATGACGCGCCTTTCCTGTTTACCGTTAAACTTCTCAGAAAAAGTATACTCGACCCATTTTTAAGATTGGTGATGGATAGAATTTCATTTAACATAATGCTGCAAATATAGATTGATTTCAATCTACGGAGTCCAACGCATTGAACAGCTTCAATTGAGTAGATATGCTCCTATTTCCAAGAAGAACTAATATAGCCTTTTTCAAAACAACAGGCATTTTTGCTAATTTTCCTTTGCTAGGTAGAACCATTACAACTTCACCATCTTTCCTTACATATAAACTGTCAAAGGAAGTAACCAGGGTATCAACTTCGCCTCCAAGACCAAAGAGAATTGTTGTTGCAATTACTGGTGCGACTGGTGTTGCACTGGGAATCAGACTTCTACAAGTGCTAAAAGAGTTGAGCGTAGAAACACATTTGGTGATTTCAAAATGGGGTGCAGCAACAATGAAATATGAAACAGATTGGGAACCGCATGACGTGGCGGCCTTGGCAACCAAGACATACTCTGTTCGCGATGTTTCTGCATGCATTTCGTCCGGATCTTTCCAGCATGATGGTATGATTGTTGTGCCCTGTTCCATGAAATCACTAGCTGCTATTAGAATTGGTTTTACAGAGGATTTAATTACAAGAGCTGCCGATGTTTCGATTAAAGAGAATCGTAAGTTACTACTGGTTACTCGGGAAACCCCTTTATCTTCCATCCATCTTGAAAACATGTTGTCTTTATGCAGGGCAGGTGTTATAATTTTTCCTCCGGTACCTGCTTTTTATACAAGACCCAAGAGCCTTCATGACCTATTAGAACAAAGTGTTGGCAGGATCCTAGACTGCTTTGGCATCCACGCTGACACTTTTCCTCGTTGGGAAGGAATAAAAAGCAAGTAACACTTTTTCTGAGCATTTTATTACGTTATTCAACTACTAATAGAGTTGATTTGTTACTTGCTAAAATCTTTTTATATTTCTTTTAGCCCCGACAGAACTTGTTGCAAATGAATACAAACCGTGAACTTCCCGATATCATTCTAATTGAACCCAGATATTTACACATGTACTTCTTACTCATTTTCAATGTCAGCTTAAATATCGTCTAAAACAATATTTTACTAGATACGCAGTTCAATCTTCGCGCATATTTTCGCGAAAGTCCAAATTGCGTACGTAGTTTTATGTCAAAGTGACCGCCGTTGTAGCGTACTTTTTCCTATAAGACAAGCTCGTGATATCAGGAATATATCAGGAATGTAAACGAATACCGCATATCTTTTTGATTTTTTTCCTCTGAGTTATTCTATTCTTGACATTATTACATCACCAATTCAAAAGAATTGTCAATTTATATATTTAAATGAGGAAGCTAAATCCAGCTTTAGAATTTAGAGACTTTATCCAGGTCTTAAAAGATGAAGATGACTTAATCGAAATTACCGAAGAGATTGATCCAAATCTCGAAGTAGGTGCAATTATGAGGAAGGCCTATGAATCCCACTTACCAGCCCCGTTATTTAAAAATCTCAAAGGTGCTTCGAAGGATCTTTTCAGCATTTTAGGTTGCCCAGCCGGTTTAAGAAGTAAGGAGAAAGGAGATCATGGTAGAATTGCCCATCATCTGGGGCTCGACCCAAAAACAACTATCAAGGAAATCATAGATTATTTGCTGGAGTGTAAGGAGAAGGAACCTCTCCCCCCAATCACTGTTCCTGTGTCATCTGCACCTTGTAAAACACATATACTTTCTGAAGAAAAAATACATCTACAAAGCCTGCCAACACCATATCTACATGTTTCAGACGGTGGCAAGTACTTACAAACGTACGGAATGTGGATTCTTCAAACTCCAGATAAAAAATGGACTAATTGGTCAATTGCTAGAGGTATGGTTGTAGATGACAAGCATATCACTGGTCTGGTAATTAAACCACAACATATTAGACAAATTGCTGACTCTTGGGCAGCAATTGGAAAAGCAAATGAAATTCCTTTCGCGTTATGTTTTGGCGTTCCCCCAGCAGCTATTTTAGTTAGTTCCATGCCAATTCCTGAAGGTGTTTCTGAATCGGATTATGTTGGCGCAATCTTGGGTGAGTCGGTTCCAGTAGTAAAATGTGAGACCAACGATTTAATGGTTCCTGCAACGAGTGAGATGGTATTTGAGGGTACTTTGTCCTTAACAGATACACATCTGGAAGGCCCATTTGGTGAGATGCATGGATATGTTTTCAAAAGCCAAGGTCATCCTTGTCCATTGTACACTGTCAAGGCTATGAGTTACAGAGACAATGCTATTCTACCTGTTTCGAACCCCGGTCTTTGTACGGATGAGACACATACCTTGATTGGTTCACTAGTGGCTACTGAGGCCAAGGAGCTGGCTATTGAATCTGGCTTGCCAATTCTGGATGCCTTTATGCCTTATGAGGCTCAGGCTCTTTGGCTTATCTTAAAGGTGGATTTGAAAGGGCTGCAAGCATTGAAGACAACGCCTGAAGAATTTTGTAAGAAGGTAGGTGATATTTACTTTAGGACAAAAGTTGGTTTTATAGTCCATGAAATAATTTTGGTGGCAGATGATATCGACATATTTAACTTCAAAGAAGTCATCTGGGCCTACGTTACAAGACATACACCTGTTGCAGATCAGATGGCTTTTGATGATGTCACTTCTTTTCCTTTGGCTCCCTTTGTTTCGCAGTCATCCAGAAGTAAGACTATGAAAGGTGGAAAGTGCGTTACTAATTGCATATTTAGACAGCAATATGAGCGCAGTTTTGACTACATAACTTGTAATTTTGAAAAGGGATATCCAAAAGGATTAGTTGACAAAGTAAATGAAAATTGGAAAAGGTACGGATATAAATAATTGCCATAGACTTTCTACGGAAGAAAAACCATATAATCAGATTCTAAATAAAATTTTCCGAACTTTTATACTCCACGGTTTTGGAGTTGTTTGATTGCAGTGACAAGCAGTGCGCCATTAACACTATCCATCTTTCGTACAAAGTAAAGATAAAGTTATTTTCCTGAGGTGAGAACCGTAAATCTTTATAGACAAGGAGTATTTATAACTAAACTATTACCTTGTTACTTATGTAATTAATCTTGACTAATAGGCAGATGATCAACAGTTATTGATTTTGAGTGAAAGTCCATAAAGTTACAGTATGTAATTACAGTACGTAATTAAGGAATGTCTGTAAATATATGCTCCTTTTTTTTTTTTTCCACTTACTATGATTTTAGTAAAGCACCATGATGATGTAGATGCGTAATACTCTATAAATGTAACATCGTTAAAGCATTGGTTATTTTAATTTCATTCTATAAACCAATATTTCTGACAGCACATAAAAAATAAATGGACTATATTAACAGCAAATATCGGTTAATCTAGGGCATAATTATTTAACATCAAAAAGAAAGTTGCTAGTTGTTCTAGTATTGCTCGGAGTACCTCAAACGGTAAAAAGATAATATTTGTTTCCGCTTTTGTCATTGAATAGCTTAGAAATTCCCTCCCTAGCGACCATTTAAGGAATGTAGCTAACAAAAATGATTCAAGTATGTTGCTCCTAAGCAGATATGTACTCTATAAGTTGAATCACTATATCATTGAAATATAGTGGTGAGGACGTACATAAAATCAAAGGAACTATGCAGTAGACTCAATTAAATGCCACATAGCTATTTAAGACTCCAAATCTCCAATACAATCATTCGTTAAAGATTTTTTGTATTCTGCTGATATCTTTTTCTACAGTTTCTTGAGTGTCTAGTGATTGCACAAAATGACCACAGTATTTTTAGTACTCATGGCCTGTATGCTATTGCAAGGAACGGTATTACTTTTACAAAAACCCTGCTTTCCGGCAAGTTCAGCTGTCATTTGGTAAGATTTTGAAAATAGTGGAAACAATGGATTATCAACGAATAGTCTTTAAACATAAGTGCTAAAATTCAAAACATCACTTGATGCGTGCGGTGCATTTTTTCGTGCTGAATGAACTTTTGGAGATATCTGCCTTCGCCCATGAATATGCATTACCATTAATTGCATAGTAACTGTATACATGAAAATGGAAATTATGAACTGATTATTAAAAATAGCTAATGCAGGTGGGATTTGAGACATTGTGGTTATCCTGTCAGCCTGTATTTTGCGCTTTAAGGTATTCATAAAAGTTAGAATAAAATTTAAAAGTTCCATTCTATGAAACTGTAATTATAGGTATATACTATCATCTACCAATCTTACCCATGTATAGTTCTAATATTAAAGACAGAGTAGGTAAAAAAAAAAAGGGTAATCAAAACGTGATCGCTTATATTCGGTATGGACAAGCTTTGAATATTCCCTAGAAAATGCAATAGTATGTCATAATGAAAGAAGATTGTAATACAATGCTTGGAATGTCGACCGGCAGAAACCCGTGTCACACGGCCTTATTCAACGTGACGTTGTGATATATGTGGAACATGCTTTAGATGAGGCGGTATTTGACTGTAGCATCTTCTAAAATGTGCTGATATTGTTAAATCTCAATCAAACTGAGAGAGTTTGAGAGACTGAAAAAGTGGGATTCTGCCTGTGGTGCTAATATCCTTAAAATGCTAAACTGAAAGAAGTAATATAATCATATATATTGATCATGTATCATACAAAAGATGCATGTATCTTAGTAATATTAACTGCTACTATGATTTAGTAGATGATCGATAATCGAATCTTGCGGTATATTCTAGGATCCTTCATGTTGAGTTAATCGGTTATACTTCTGTCGCTGTGGCAAACTGATGTATGCGCCAACTTGAGACCATTGTCTCCACATTACAGAGGCGCTTCTAAGTCATCTGTTTCTAAACACTTTAGCTTTCTATAATATTCTCTTCTAGCGACTTTCCTTTATTGTCCTATTGTATAAAGCAATCATACACGGAAATGTAAACCCAGGTCGCTAGAGTGTGTATAAAGGAAGATTATTTTGAAAATTATGAAAGTTTTCTAGATGTCTGTTTTCTTTATGCAGGATATTAAATACAAGTTTGTGCTTAAGAAATTTCCATGAAGATATCAACATTTATTGTAGGAATTGCATAAATAGATGAATTATGTGCCGCTCGACGTTTATAGATAGCATAAGCACAATGACTTAAAGGTTATAATACTCATTGATATCACTCTGATTATAAAATCGTAATAGATATACGAATAGGTAAACTAATCTGAATAACCCATACGACACTTCAAGCTTCAATTCTATTTCAACTGTAGTGCCTGCTAGTGAAGAATACAAAAGGAGCATACGTGATGTGCAAAAAATGCGCTACTTATCACACAAGTATCTTGCGCAAGAAGGGTACTCTAAACCGGGGCCATCGCATTACCAGACGGAGATATATTCTTTATGAAGCAATAATTGGAGGTGTATCAAGTTCGAAACTGCTGATGCTATGGATTTACATCTTTCTTATGCACAAGGCTTGCTTGTGTTTCTGAGTAGTTAGTTTTGAGATTTTTGTCAAGTCTGGGGTAAGTTAATTCGAGCAAAATTAACGGCACATTATTCTAATACATATGTTGTTCATATATTCTTTTACAAAGAGGTTTGGAATGATGTCACCGATGTTAGAATGTTAGGAGAATTTCATGTGAATTTTAGTCCAAGTGTTGAAGTTCTCTTCTGCAGTTAGGGCACGTACGTGGCAACGATATCGTTTTTGATGTATTAATCTTAGTAGGCGTTGAGTCTGTATGTTACTTTTCTCAGGTGATGAAGCGTGATGACGATGACAAAAATGGGTTATAATAGGGCGCACTATCATCATGCGTGATTGATATTTAACCAATGTCTTGAGTACATCAACTCCAGAAAATGGGTCATTATATGCCTAGCATGTATTGTTTTGAGACATAAAGTCTTATCTCAAGACCTTGACGTATAGGAAAGATCTTAATCAAGTGATATTACTTTAAAATTTAAAGTATGTGCCATGTATACCATATACGATAGCAGAATGTGACACAAGCTATACCATACGTCTCTGATCGACATTCATGTATGGTATCGTCCATATCTTTGTTGCTTTAAAGGTTAGCGTATAGTAAGGTAAATGAACTATATGATCAATACTGTGTGTGTAGAGTACAATAAAATATATGGGAAGAACATAAAAAGTTCGTATTGTGACATGTTATTGAGGCTATGGTAAGCGTAAGAGAGTTTTGTCTTTATACTCCTGTACATTATATGAGGTTTTGTTAAATTGACTCATAATAATCGAGATTCATTTCTCAAATATAATAATATCAAAAAATATGATATTAAAAAAGGTTTTCCTGTGGTAGTTACTAAATACTGCAAGAAAAAAAATAGAGGGCCATATGCAACTTTCTCATTATATCTTCCTCCTTTTTATGCGTTGTTCTTCAGGCACTAGTCTCTTCCATTTTCTAATTTTTCCTCTAAAGTTTGTGAAAGGAGCAACCGTGTTGATATGGATCCATTTATACACAGGCCACATAGCTTTAGTTGTAGCCCATTTTCTATTTCCCGCTTGAAAGAGCTCATCATCAGATAAAGTAGATATCCATTTGTAGACCTCGTTTACGGCCTCTCTCAGCTTGGCTCTTTGCTCCTTAATGGAGTAGATTCCGTATTTTTTATAAAATGACTGGTATAATCCTCCTAAATTGTTCCATTTATAACCAGGCGCAGGAGTTTCCACATTATACCCAGCAATTTCCTTTGCTTCCCACTCTAATAATAAATTAACCCAGCCCAATTGATAAGAGAGGTTTTCAGAGGGTGTTCTATCCACTGTTTCAACTTTTTCGTCTTTTTGAGATTCAGAGATTGTTTCAAATTCTGCATCATATTTTTCATATTTTTTTTCAATCTCTTCCTTTAGTTCTTTTTTACTGGTATATTCTCTCATGATAGTTTTTTTTTTTCAATTGTTATTATTTCGTTCGTTTAATTACCAATCTATAGCGATGTAAGTCCTACTATTAGCCGCCATTAGATTTTTTTCCATTTGCCAATATTGATTTTTAATCGCATTCATTATTTGATCAAATTTATATTAGTATGTGCACACTCAAATAAAAGAAAATAGGGAAAAAAAAATTTGCCTGCTTCAATTAGGCTTTTGGTACCTGATATCCGCTCGAGATTAAGTGCGGCCCTCTCCACCAGATAAGGAACAAAGGGCATGCTTCCTTTTTTGGCTTTACGCACTATTGTCAAATTGTTTATATAAACAGGCTGATATAGAATTCATCCTGAAAACAATGGTAAAGTTTTTCTTATTGCACTTCGCTATCCTAAATTCAGGGTTGAGATTTCTTTCTCTTTATGAATTAATGTACGATACGCTTCAGCCTTTCGGCAGTGCATGCATATCCTAGCGCGCTGATAGTTGGCCACGTCACTTTCTTGCGCTCCGTAGCATCATTGTTCTTTGACGTAAGAACGCAAACTCTGGCATTATGGAATGCATACCGGTATCTGATAATAAAAATCTTGGATGCTTTCCTACAGGCCATCCGGAATCATGTCAGCACAAGAAACAACCATATTCCACTACTGAGGCTATTATGATAGTACCATATACTTACAGCGTTAGACGATAACAACAAATATAATATTAATTGAGCAAAGTTCTTTACTGTCATTCAAATCGGTGAGTAAGAGTAAAAATTGACCATTATTCACTACTAGTAGTCGCGTTATTAAGATAATATACTGAATGGAGTTAAAGATGAGATAAATGATGAGAAACAGTCTGCGAGTATAATGGAACATGAAGCGCAAGGGCTGATTTTGTAATAAGATAATGAATGAAAACGTGTAAAACAGATAAAGAAATAAAACAGATTAATGTGTAGAATTATCGATTTCCTTTTATGGATCTCTATGTCCCCGAGGAGCACTTCTAGTGTATTCTGTATAAGTAATAATATTATCTCAAGCAATAATGAATTCCCAATAATTATCTCAAAATCCACTCACTCATAATAATTATATATGACGCATTTAATTTCAGCTCTATGTGCATAACATTAAAATGGAAGATCAAAAATTACACTCTTCACACATAAGTGCAAAATATAGAATCATTTAAGCAATATAGCATCCTGCATATGATTCTGCGTTTTTTTTTTTTTTCATTTTGAGCAGAGGAGATTGAGCAAGGATTTACGGTTGCACAAAGTATCCTTGACTTGAAAAGGAAGTTAAAATCGCATGAGAAATGCAATAACTTTATCGGTACGCCATATAACATATAGACATTTTTTAGTAATATTATAAAAGAGGTGATTGAAACGAGATAGTACGCGTAGCAAAACAATGGTAACTAGTGAGATACATTACCAAATTATACCTGTACTCTTGTGATTTCGCATCAATTTTTCCATATGTTGAATTACAGAATTCCAAAGGCAGGATCTCTGATCTACTGTTTTCTATAACTTCTTTGATTCTATCTGATATTACGCCTAAAAAGTATAAGTCGTTGAAAGACTTATACTTCATAATTACATAATACGGTTACACATATAGGTATCTTAAATTGATCACAAGAGTGATCCAAGTAAATGTGAAGTACCTTCATCACCATTCACTGAATATTAATATATTTAGATGCACGAAATGGGTACTTTTTGAGTACCAAGCATTTACGATTTCCATTTTTTTTATTTTCTATAAAAAGATTCTATCATGGTTAGTCTGAAGAGTCAATGGTACTACAAAAATTTATAAAGAGATTCGAAAAGGCTTGATATGCCAGCATACACTAAAAATGACTTATGGTTTCGTTTAATATTTTTGGCTTCACATAATTGCGAGATTATGTGTGGTATGGCGTCATAATCTGTTCTGCTTCTTCAAAATTTGGGCAGCAGTATCATGGACACTTTCGTGTAAACTTCTGAACTCAAAGCCAAGTATTTTCCTCGTTGCACTATTATCTGTAGTTGAACCGCGGTCAATGACTTGATCACCTGTGCCAGGCTTACCCAAAGGAATGAGACCTCTTAATTGTGGAAAATCCTCGTTCAAAATATCCAGGATATCTTGGTTTCCAAATTTACCGTTAGTTACCACTAATCTTTTACCCGCGGTATTTTCCTTCTGGAAAGCATACAGATGAGCTAGGGCCACATCCCTTACATCAATAAAAATGGAATGAAAATCAGGAACACTGGCATTTACTGGGGTATGAATTAGGCCATTGATCATTTCGCAAGAAGTATTCAAATGGCCATGCACATCTTCATCGAAAAGTTGAGGACCAAAAACAAGAGAAGGGTTGACTGTTGTTAGTTTGAATTTGATGTGATCTTCATTCTCTTTTGTGAACTCCCAGGCAGCCTTTTCAGCAAACTTCTTGGATGCAAAGTAAGCATTTATCCCATCAATTTGACAGCTTTCCCAGGTTGCTTCGTTCCAACTCTCTTCTGTAAAAACCACACTAGGATCGTTCATTTTTGCAAGGGTTATAATAGCAGTACAAGAAGAAGTCACAACAACACGCTCTACAGTGTCTGCTGCATATTTCTTGATAGAATTTAGGATGTTTTTTGTACCTTCTAACGCGGGAATCAATAAGTCTTTTTCATATTCGGTAGTATCATAATGAAAAGGAGAGGCCGTGTGTAGAACATACCTAATCTCACGTCCACGTTTCTGCAGAACCTTATCGAAAGCATTTGGATGAGAAATGTCCGGAACAATTTCTAAAGTTAAATTAGGGTTATGTTGAAATTGTCTTAGCAATTTTGCTTCTTTTTCATGGGATCTCACAGTTCCAATAACCTTATAATCTTGTTTTAACAATTGTGACAGGATATGCAAGGCAATAAAACCTGAAGCGCCAGAAACTAGAACTGTATTAGACATGGTGTGAAACGAACGAAAGCTTTCAATTAATCTAGAAGGAGGAACCAAAGTTGTTGAACGGATTAAATAAGGGAGTACAGGTATGCTTATATAGTGGAAAAGTGTTCTTCGAACTTTTCGATGAAATAAAAAGAATGGAAACGGACCTTGTGACAAAGCTCGCAGGGGCCTGTATTATATCATATCCCTTTACAAACAAATTTTCCGAAAAGAAAAGAAACAGTTTCTTCTCTCTCAGAAAACTAACGTATTATCGATTCTGTCGTTTTACACACTTTACTGTTAATTTTCTTTTCTGCATCGCGTTACCTACTCTCTACCATAATAGTCAAAATGTACGATCGCATGCATGTTCGCTGCGGCACCCAAAATAGATAGAGTGGATTACAATTTAGGCTATAGAACATAAACAAAAAGTATATGCAAATAAAAGAGGCTTGAACAAATCAAGAAAGAAGGAGGGCAAGAAAGTTTTTTGTGTGAATTTTTACAGTCCATTTATTGTAACTTAGAAATCAAATTGTGCGACTGGCCATTGTTGCTGTATTTAATAATGTTGTATAACACTCTAAGATTCCGTAATGATTCAAAAGCAGAGATTCGTTGGCTCTAGAGTTTTAAACAACTTACGCAACTACATATATTCATGATTCAAACAGAATGTACCTTTCAAGGTTAGAAATACGACCTCTAATCTGCTTTAAGCAGATGATGCAAGTGCCTTCATGTGGTTAATTTATGTGCTATCGTATTAAAAAAAGTTTCCCTTCTCACGTGTCAATAAAGCATCACGAAAACATTCAATACTAGTGTTTTTCGCACAGAAACTTGCCAAATAGGCACCTTTATGCAGCACAACAATTGAAATGCCCAACGTGACACCTTCCAAGGTAACTTTGAAAAATCGTAAGCGCCATTCGTGAAACAGAATAGTGTTATACCCGTGAGAGTAATAGCGAAGTCAACTTAAGCAGATATTGCTACTTTAATCCGCTTATGCTGAATCCATATCCATCTTTTATCAGCTTTGGACGAGAAATTAGTTGTATTTTAGGCAATGTTCGTGAGTAAGTTGGAGAAAAGATCTGTTTCAAAAGAGTCAACTTGAAGTAATGTCTCAAAAAAAAAAAATGATGGTATTGCTTGCTCAAGTACAAGTTATGCGTCTCCATCGGAAGTATTTTAAGTAGAAATATTAGGTACCAAAAGAAGTGAAAAATTAAAGCTATTCTTATTGGGTCACACTGACTTAAAAATTAAAGGAAAATATTTAATTGCATGTTATTTTGTTTAACTACTATCTTACTTCCACTGGTCCACCGGACCCCCAGGCTTCCTTGCCTTGTGGAACCAGTTTTTTTCTATCGAGAGGAAATTCTCCAGTCAAGGCAGTGGTGCTGATTAATGCGTTGAGAGTGCCAACAGAAAGAACAGAAGCTTGTTTGGGCAGGATATGTACAAGAATGAGGAATTTTTCTTTGACAGGGCTAATTTTGTAGTTTTCTTTTGAGCGATACTTAAATAGCATTTTAGATTCAGAAAAAATGCGTTGCCTAGTTATTGAGCACTGAACTGCGCCCATAAATTCAGGAGGCACTACCAACCCCTGCCACAGAATATTTACTAGGTATAAATGTTTAACAGTTGCAAAAACCAAGTACATATGAGAAATTATTCAACAGAAGATTCAAAACGTAAAATAAAAAATATTAGCGCCATCCACTGGCCTCTGTACTTTTTTCGTTTCTTTCTTTTTGTTTTTTGAACAAGAAAAACGGTATCCGGGTATCGAAGATGTTTCATTACACAAAACCTTGGCACATGATTCTATTCACCCTAACATCAATTAACTTTATTCGAGAAACATCTGTAACTAACTGTAGCTACCTCGTTTATATATCGCATTCATTCTTGATTGTGGTATCTAATTTCGAATACCTTAGTGATAGGTAAGAGCACCGTAAGCTTCCACGGTAGGTACGACTCTCAGCACATCATTGCTATTTCACTTCAGCTTGGGAAAAGAAACTGTAACATTATCCTGCGGCAATCGTTTAGAGCATACCAATATAGGCTAAGACAATAGCTTTCCGAACGAGGGTCCTTGAAAAAGAAATATGACAGGCACGTAAAAGGGTTCTTCGAAGGCACATGGGCACCCCTATAACGTCTATCTTACATTGCACGCATACGAATACACATTGACGCCGTAAAACATACCCTCATATACGAAGTTTGTGACGAATTCACGAATCGTTCAAGGACAGGTGCATTTCTATAGTTACGGTGGATAAGGTCTGTTAGATGAGATATGTAGGATCTTGAGGTGAGAAGAGAGTGTCAGTCAGTGGCTCGTTTGGGCAGCACCAGCTGGTGAAGGAATTTGTATAAATAGAGCAGACTTGACCCCCTGTCTTTGTGAATATGCACTCATTTTTTTCTTCCTAGTAGGGCTTATATCAGCACTAACAAACAAAACAAATACAATGGTCAAATTAACTTCAATCGCCGCTGGTGTTGCCGCCATCGCTGCTACTGCTTCCGCAACCACCACTCTAGCTC
>ERZ794947.170-NODE-170-length-17032-cov-263.347058_pt1 | contig 17032 bp, 10 predicted proteins | sample MGYA00511908_ERZ794947 | MGnify/ENA primary metagenome ERZ794947 (study PRJEB30137, sample SAMN04331400) | food metagenome | isolation source: control ferment replicate 2c | study: EMG produced TPA metagenomics assembly of the Comparison of meta-barcoding and...
AAGCACTCATGAGTGACAATAAACAGCATCGAAATAAAAGGTAATAAATTAAAAATGTGTTGAAAAGCTTCTGGAACATCTATCTTGGACCATACGTATTCGGCTTTTAAACATCATAGATCTCGTGCAGAGAAGAAAAACATTCTTACTTGAAACTGTTGCCAGAACAACCTGCCCAGAAAACAAAACAACGCCTACCACGACAAATATAATGCCAAGAAAAGTGGGGAATTACGAAAGATCCTCAAAGTAGTAATACTCATGTCTTATTTAGAAGAAGAAACAGCCAAAAAGGTGGAACGATTTTCATATTGCTCTGTATAGAATCTGCTTTTTACCTTTGCACTGACAAACAAGAGTCCTCAGCATTCCTTCTAGATAAACAAAAGTGTTTCATAGTTTCTTAAAGCTGCAGAAACGAAGCTTGTTAAACGCGAGGAAGGTAACACAAAATAGAGCGAGAACCAAATATTGAGCAAAATTAACGGCTGAGAAATAACATTGCGAAGAAAGAATAGTAGATAGAAAATATCACTAAAAATCAAAGTGAAGGTAGAGTGCTCATTAGCATTCTTCGCTCTTAAGCAATACTGAGAAGGACTTATCATGAAAAAGTCCTCCCTCCCCATTCAAATCTCCGTAGAATGATATTACAGAGACATAATAGTGATGATTGTAAAAAATTGTTGAAGTCCACTCCCACTGTCGCTACGGTAGTCTCTCAGGTCTGAAGATATGATATCCCAAGAGTTTATTTTCCTTAAAGGTTCGCTCGCGTATTTTGCAAGCAAACAACATTATACAATATCGCCATAGTATAGTAAACTTTACATATCTTTGTCCTCAACACTGCTATTCATGAGCCGAGTACAGAAATCGTCCTGAAATGCAATTTTTTGCTGAGTATCTTGTTTCACTTCTTTATCACTGGTGCGTACCGCTAAGAGTACCAGTTATCTTGAGTAAACAGAGAAATAAGAGGGAGTACCACTCAACACAGTTAGCGAGTCAGGAATGTACCTAAAAGGTTTGAGAATCGTTAACCACAATCATTATATAAGCGACAGCAGTTTGCACTATCATATTCTTGCATCGCAATCGTTATTGCAATGGTTCAGAAGGTCAATCAGTGAATTAGTAAAAAATGCATCCAAATAAAGTACTCTTCTTAGTCTCTGCCCTATTGTTCGAAAGGGCAGCCGGTTGTGAATCGAACGAGGGATCGAACGGAGGTTGGGGAAGTGGATGGGGAGGATGGAAAGGTGGATGGGGAAGTGGATGGAAGGGCGGATGGGGTACTGGATCGAAAGGTGGATCAAAAGGTGGCTCAAAAGGTGGATCAATATATAATGTTGCTCCACACTGTCCCAATTTAGACTTTGGATGGCGTGCAGATGAGTGTGACCGGATGAACTTCTCAATGGACCTATTGGCTGTAGATTGGATAGAATCCGAGACTTACGGTGTTACTGTTAAGGTACAGGGTGCTGAAAGCATTGACTGGAAGTACCTCTCCTCCTTGAAACTGACAGGTATTGACGGTCCTCAGAGTTGTGTAGAGGTTACAAAATCGAACAAAGACTGTTCGATTAATTCTGCAACCGAATTCACCGTTTCATTCCCAGTTTACGCTCAGAAGATTGAAAATGAACCTTGTCAGGTTTTGATGCCATCATTTCAAATCGAATACGAATTTTTAAAGGGTGAGGCTCAGCAATACAGTGAAGGCTGGAAATGGGGCGAAACTTGCTTTAACCTCGAATCTGGTTGTCAACATCAATCCTCGAGTTCCAAAGCAAATTGCGACTTTCCATTGTGGCACTGGAATTGCGGCCACATTCCTGGCTGCCCTAGTAGTTCTAGTTCCACATCAACTGCTTCTGGCAGCTCTACTACTTGGACGCCATCAACCTCCGAGACCCCATGTACGGAAACTCCTAGCGGCTCTAGCACTTCGAGTTCTTGGGCATCCCTCAGTAGCGAAACTCCATGCACTGAAACTCCTAGCGGCTCTGGTTCCTGGGCTTCATCAAGCACCGAGACTCCATGTACTGAGACGCCTGGCAGCTCTTCTTCATGGACTTCATCAAACACCGAGACTCCATGCACTGAGACGCCTGGCAGCTCTTCTTCATGGGCTTCATCCAGCAGCGAAACTCCGTGTACCGAGTGTGAACAAGGGTCAACTAGCTCCACCTACTGGGCCTCAAGCAGTTCCACCTACTGGGAGTCAAGTAGTTCCACGTATTGGGTATCCTCTGGAACAACCACATTATGCACAGAATGTGCTCAGACCTCCGATGTCACTCCTCCTTGCACGGAGTGAGGTGCGCCTCATGGAATCCCGTACTCTATAGTCCAGCCCTCAATGTTTCAATGTAAGCGGAGACGTTAAAAAGGCACAGCCGATACCCAAACTATACAGCAGTCATAACAGCTTCAAACGCTGCTAGAATAAAATCCTGTTTTAACCCCTTATTTCATTGTTTACAGCTAAGTAATAACTTCCTGAACTATAGTATTCTATTTTAAGATCGATAATCAACAGAATTTTATTTTATCACTGTATTATTTTTGGAAGATAAATATCGCGAGTATTACGAGTTTCAACAGTCCGAGGACAATTCGCCATTCTATTTCGAAAGGGAAACTGATATTTGAAGACTATGTAAGAAATTTGCCAATTTACTACGAAATTTACTCGAGTACAGACGGTAGAGAAATAAAACCTAATTCAGTGTCTCAAACCTGATCCATGATTTACTGGTTACTTTAATGTCAATAATGGTCCAACCAGATCCAACAGCACTGAATCAAGATCAAACCATAGCTTACTTTCATGTAAGGGCTTTCCTTTCGAATGCACTTTTAGATTCAAAATAAGGCACTTGCATACTCTTAAAATAGGAATTGGATTATACTACTTTTTCCTCTAAGTAATTCATTTCACCAGGTGGAATATCGGTATAATAAAATTTACCGTATGTTGCATTTGGATGCAGTCGAATTTCTCGGTTTGCTCCAAGCTGGTTGTTTCGAGCTCAATTTGTGCTATTCAATAGTATTTGAGTATATTATAAAGATGAAAAGCCCAACAAAAAAGTTTAAGGGTACACGAGATAGCATATTGAAAAAAAATCATGGAAAGACATCTAAAGTTTTGTTTCTCAAAGGGCAACAGACATATGCTTATTAACTAATAAGCACATTATGTATTGCCCAAATTCTCAATGTTCTCGACGACTAAGTAAACATATTGTTGAATCAAAAGATATTATGTAATCTCTCTGCCGTATTTATACAACAATACATTAAATAGTGTCAAACCACACTTAGACCTATCATTATGGACCTCTTTTATTTGTAGCATTGCCATATGAAAAAAGTAACACTTTTTACCCTTAATCAATGCCCTTAGAACATCCATCGATTGTGAAGTTCCTAAGCATACCCACGGAATTTTATTTATTTTTAGATCTATAAAATATAAATTTATGCTTATTTATTTTTATAAAACCTCAATATCAATAGAAAATGAAGAATTACAAGAGTACCAAGAGTATTATTAAATTATTATTTTCTGCTCGCAATGGGTTTATAAGATTAGAGCATACCAAAAAAAAAAAAACATTTTGAAGTGCTCTTAATCGAAGAAAGCATTTATATTTTTGATATGTATGGATAACGGCTCGAAGGTAGCCACAGGTATTGTCAGGTAAGGCTTTAAACAAATAAAATAAGCTTCTTTGTATACCAGTAATATATATTCACAAGTGTACCAGCCATGGGCACTACTTGATTTAATACACAAAAAGAAGTACCTAATAGACTCGATCTAAAAACAAATAACGAAACACGGTCTTTGATGAACCAAGAGTTCGATGAATACAACACACACTCTCTCTTTTTCGGTAGTCACATGAAGAGCTGCAGCTTATTATTCTCAAAACATATTGAGATATCAAACACTCCAAAAGTAAAAGAAGATAAGATAATAAATCACTCTATACATAAGCTTAACACAAACGCTGCAAGAGTAAAAGATAATACGATAATAAATCACTCTATACATCTTAACACAAACTTCAGATAGCCTCATCATTAAACAAACTGACAGGTGTAATTGACAACACGCATTACAAACAATACTCGTAATCCAAAGCCCAGTCTCCTCTCCTGTTTTTCATATTATCAGATATCTCACCATTCAAAATTTTCTTCCTCTTGATATTTATGCGTTTCAATATTATCACTTGACATAAAGTAAGAATGTTCGATAACACAATGCAACCCAAAGAAAAAGAGTTGCCGAAGGTGTAGGGAGATTTGGTGTATATTTGACCTGCAATTGCACCAGATAAATTCCCTAAAGTTTGGTTTAGTCCTAAAGCAGTTGCACGCTTATAATGAGGGGCCATGTTATTGGTCAACCACGATATATTAAGCCCAGTACCGGTGTAAAGAGAGAACGTTATTAAATAGCAGGCGAAGTATTTGACAGCGTCGTTGCCTACACTCAGTAATAAAATGTACCCCACAATGCCTAGTAGATTGTAGCAAAAGAAAATGGGACCTCTCATTTTGAACCTGTCACTCAGAAAGGCTGAAATTAAAAACACGACACCAGCTAAGATGTACACAGGTACACTCAAGTACTGGGCCTGCATGGAGGAAAAACCTAATCCCATTTTGAGAATGGCAGTAAGAAAAGTGCTAAATCCATACATTATTGTGTCCTGACAAAATTGTATCGTGAAAGAAAGGTATGTTTTGAAATCTAAAAACGCATCCTTCACGCATGACCAGCTAAATTTCTCAGTGCTACCCATGTATTGAGTCCTCTGTTTACTGCGAATGCTCATCAAATGACACTCGCGCTCATTCAAAAAAGGTAAAACCTCAAACTTTGCTGGCAGCCCAAAGAACAACCACACAGACGCGCACACAGATATCAATCCTTCTATAATGTAAAGCCATCTCCAACCCTCGAGACCTCCACCGTTCTTAACTGATGAAAGTCCTGTTGCTATGAGTCCACCAAAAGCTCCAGATAATGCAGCGGATCCAAAGAAGAAAGCAATTCTTTTAGCCTGCTCTTGAGGCTTATAGACAATACTAATAATTAGTGTCATTGCAGGGAAAAAGCCGCCTTCAAAAGTACCTAAAAGAACTCTTAGCGCCAATAAAGATTTATGGGATCGAACAAAACCCGAGCTCAGGGTTATTATCGACCAGGAAAACACCAAAAAGGACATATAGTACTTCACATTGGCTCTTTTTAAAACTAATACAGCTGGCAACTCAGCTGCCAGGTAAGTTGAATAGAAAACAGAAACACAATTGGAGTACTGTCTACTAGTGAGATTTAAGTCCTCCTTCATTCCAGAAGTGTAGGCGTTACCAATATTGGACCTATCCAATGACGACAGGAAATACATGAATGCCAGCATGGGCAGGAGCCGGAAATCTAATTTTTTGACAAGTGCCTTTTCCTCTTGCTCATCAATGTATAAATCTTCTACCAACTCCGAGTCCACAGCCACCGAGACGACACTTTCTTCACCAGCATCCTTAACTTTCATTTTAGAAAAATCTTCTAATGCAATAACCTTCTGGATATTGTCAGATTTAGGTAAACTGTCTGACATTGTGTAAGCTCTTTTGTTCTTCTAAAGTGTATTCGATGAGTTTTCACTTCAAGAGCACCCCTTCTTTTATAATTTACCACCATTTCCACTCCTAATCTCAACAGCTACCAAGCCGTAGCAATACGCTCGTGTCATATCAGTTTGTGCCGATCTCTGCTTATCAAAACAATGGGCTCCCATTAGTTAGCCATTTGTTTTTCAAGTCCTTGCACGTTGTTTAAGGCCTATGTTAGAGCATTCGGCGGTGTAAGTAGGTTTGAAATCACCGAAAGAGAAAATTTCGGGGATTTCGAGCATTAAACTGCCGACAGTGATACTTAATCTAAAATGCTCTTCCGACGAGGCAAACACTACTGATCAATTTTGGTATAAATTGCTGAGTAGAACGCTCGAAAGATGTGAGTCGATGCTGGCTATCTTCTTATTATTCTCATTAAAATTGGATAAGGGCACGTCCAACCGCTATTTAAGAATTGACATATGACTATAACCAGTGCTAAAAATCAAATACGTATTGCCATTGATAGGGGGGGAACATTTACAGATTGTATTGGTAACCCCGGGACTGGTAAAATTGAGGATGATGTATTCATCAAGTTGCTGTCAGTGGATCCCAAGAACTACCCAGATGCACCTTTGGAAGGCATTAGAAGGTTGTTAGAGATTTTTGAAAACAGGAAAATACCTAGGGGTACCCCCTTAGATGTCTCGAGGGTGAGTAGTATTAGGATGGGTACTACATTGGCAACTAATTGCGCATTGGAAAGAAACGGCGAGCCTTGCGCCCTTGTTACAACGAAAGGTTTCAAAGACGTGATGGTTATAGGTGACCAAACTCGGCCAGATATTTTCAATTTGCACATTGAGAAACCTCGGCCTCTATATGATGTGGTGGTGGAGGTCGACGAAAGGGTGACTCTTGAAGATTTTACAGAGGATCCCAATCATCACATTTCTGAACCCAGTACCGGGCGCAAAACTGTCTATGGAAATAGTGGCGAAGTGGTTCGCATCCTTAAAACTCCAGATGTGTCCGAGATTACTAGATTATTGCAAAGCGTTTATCAGCGCGGGTTGAGATCGATTGCGATAGCGTTTTTACATTCCTATACTTACCCACATCATGAGCAGATTGTTGGCCGTATAGCCCACAAAATTGGGTTTAAACATGTCTCTTTATCGTCAGAAGTGTCACCTATGATCAAACATCTACCAAGAGCACATAGCTCCGTAGCAGATGCGTACTTGACGCCTGTAATAAAGAAGTACCTGCAGAGCATTCAAGCCGGCCTTGTCAACACTGAAAATACTAACATTCAATTTATGCAATCTGACGGTGGACTTGTTGAAGGGCACAGGTTTTCCGGTCTCAAGTCAATCTTGTCAGGCCCGGCTGGAGGTGTTGTAGGCTACTCTAGGACTTGTTACAATGATAATAACCGGATTCCCCTCATAGGATTCGACATGGGTGGCACCTCTACAGATGTAAGCAGATTCGGCGAAGGCAAGTTGGAGCATGTTTTTGAGACGACAACCGCTGGAATTGTTATTCAATCACCGCAGCTAAACGTGAACACCGTAGCCGCCGGCGGTAGTTCGAGATTATTTTGGGAAAATGGGCTCTTCAGAGTGGGACCAGACTCTGCAACTGCGGATCCTGGACCTACTGCCTACCGTAAAGGTGGCCCGTTAACTATAACTGATGCTAACTTATTGTTGGGCCGTTTGGTACCAGAATTCTTTCCCAAAATATTTGGCCCAAATGAAGATGAATCTTTAGATTTGGAAGCAACAGAGCGCCAGTTCAAGGAATTGACGGAGACGATTAATAAAGATTTGGATGTTAAAATGAGCCCTGCAGAAGTCGCTTTTGGATTTTTGAAAGTCGCAAATGAGTCGATGGCCAGGTCGATAAGAGCAATCACTGAAGCAAAAGGTCATGTAGTCTCCGATCACAGATTAGTTACATTTGGTGGAGCTGGGGGCCAACACGCTGTAGCTGTAGCAGAAAGCTTAGGGATTAATGAAATATTGGCTCATAGATACTCTTCGATTCTTTCCGCCTATGGTATTTTCCTCGCTGACGTTGTAGAAGAAAAGCAGGAACCTTGCTTCCTAAACTTGAACGACCCTGATGATGCAAAAAGCGCCAGAAAAAGACTAGATCAATTGGTAAAAACATGCAGCGAATCGTTAATAATTCAAGGATTTTCAGAAACTCAAATTCTGCATGAAAAGTATTTGAATTTGAGATACGAGGGCACAGAAACGAGCTTAATGATCTTAGAGCAAAATGAAAATTGGGAGTTTGAAAAATGGTTTGCAGAAGCGCATAAGAGGGAATTTGGATTTGCTTTCAGTGAGAAATGCGTAATTGTCGATGATGTTAGAGTCAGAGCGACGGCAAAATCTTGTGTGAGAGACGAAGAACCAGTGGATGAACAACTGAAGAGATATAAACCCAGAAGTGTATTTGCTGCAAAAGAAGCTAGCTTCTTCAAAAATGTATATTTTGACAACGGATGGTTAAAAACACCAGTTTTCAAAATAGATGACATGACTTATGGTAGCGTAGTCAAAGGACCCGCTATATTGGCAGATGGTACTCAAACCAACATAATCCCAGAGAATTCTGAAGCGATAGTATTGAAATCTCACATTTTCGTCAAGATTTTGCGCAAGTCAGAAGAAAATGTGTCCGACGAGCAAAAAGTTCCCGTCGACCCAGTGATGCTATCAATATTTAGCCACAGATTTATGGACATTGCTGAGCAAATGGGTACTCAACTAAAAAAGACATCAGTCTCTACCAATGTGAAGGAAAGGTTAGATTTTTCTTGCGCTCTCTTTGACCCCGATGGGAATTTAGTGGCTAATGCTCCTCACGTTCCAGTACATTTGGGATCAATGTCTACTTGCATTGCTGCTCAAGCCAACTTATGGAAAGGAAAGCTCAGACCTGGTGATGTTCTAGTAAGCAATCATCCAGACATTGGCGGAACCCACTTACCAGACATAACAGTCATTTCTCCAGCATTCTCGGAGCAATCTGGGGAGATTATTTTTTATGTAGCATCCAGGGCTCATCACGCAGACATCGGTGGTATTCTTCCTGGTTCAGTGCCTCCCAACTCAAAAGAATTGTATGAAGAAGGCGCCACAATTTTTTCAGAGTTGATTGTCAAAAGGGGTACTTTTCAAGAAGAACTAATCTGCAAACTTTTACTGGAAGAACCGGCTAAGTATCCAGGTTGCTCAGGATCTAGGAGAATCAGTGACAATATTAGCGATTTGAAGGCTCAAATTGCGGCGAACAACAAAGGAATTCAATTAATAGCTAAGCTGATGAATGAGAACGGACATGAAGCTATAGTAAAGTACATGAAAGCCATACAGGATAATGCTTCTGAAAACATTCGAAAAATGTTGAAAGAACTTACACAACATTTTGGAAAAAATGTATTTTATGGTGAAGACTTGATGGATGACGGCACCTTGATTAAGTTAAGAGTTACCCTTGATACTGATAAACAAGATTATGTTTTCGATTTTGAGGGAACCTCTCCTCAAGTCTACGGTAATTTGAATGCACCCGAGGCAATTACGAACTCAGCTATTCTTTATTGCTTAAGATGCTTGGTTGGTGAGGATATCCCATTGAATCAAGGTTGCTTGAAACCAATCACAATAAAAATTCCGAAAGGCTCTATCCTAAGTCCTATCAATGGTATTGCTGTGGTGGGCGGTAACGTTTTGACTTCTCAGAGGGTTACAGATGTTATATTAAAGACCTTCCACGTCATGGCTGATTCCCAGGGCGACTGCAACAACTTTACATTTGGTACAGGCGGGAGAGATCCTGAGACAAGTGTGATCACTAATGGGTTTGGTTATTATGAAACAATTTGTGGCGGACATGGAGCGGGCGCGGATTCCTTTAGAGGCCTTGGCTGGGATGGTGCCGACGCGGTCCATACGAACATGACCAACACGAGAATGACCGACAGTGAAATTTTTGAGCGAAGATATCCGGTTATCTTGAGAGAGTTTTCTGTTAGAAAGAATTCTGGAGGAAGTGGCAAGTACATCGGAGGTAATGGTGTGGTCAGGGACATTGAGTTTTGCTATCCGGTTGAAGCTTCCATATTGTCAGAGAGGAGGGTCATCGCTCCACATGGCATAAACGATGGAGGGAATGGTCAGAGAGGCGTTAATTTATGGGTAAAGAATAACGGCAAGAATATCATCAATATTGGCGGCAAGAATTCTGTTAAGGTCAAGCCAGGTGATCGCATCATTATAATGACTCCAGGGGGTGGTGGATGTGGCACCAAAATACTTTGATATTAGCTAACATGAATTACATAAAGTAAATGAACAATTTTAAGAAGTTTTAACCATAAATTTAAAAAAAACTATATTTTAAAAAGTCCTCATTATCAAATGGAAACAACTCGCTTGAGTTATCCCCGATGTCATGCAATATTCTTGAGAGATCAAACTTTCGTGCAAGATCCAGGTCGATACCAGGATCGAGTGGCGGTACTGCTAGTTGCGCATCGGATTCTTTGCCTACAGATGGGTTCGGAAAAGGGTGTTCCTGGGGAATATGCACATTTGTGGAACCAATTAATTCTATAATCTCAGTGAGCTGCTTATTGAAATTACAAGCAGCTATATTATATTGAGATATGCTCTGCAGTACTCTCAAATTAACCTGAACTCTTTCAAACAAAGTATTAATATCACAGCCAAAGAAAATAGCATGATTGGGCCTCGATTGACAGAAAGCGGCAAAAATCAGAATGATGGTGGCATTGAAAATATAATGACAATCCAAAAAAGAAGTACTCACCATTCGACCTTCGAAATAAAGCTTTGTTAAAATGAAACTTTGTATCTGAGCCGCTTGAACACTAGATTCTAATAGAGTAGTTATGGTGTTGAGAAGCTTCTTCGGAAACAATTCTTCGGCCTTCTGTTCACTGTCCGCCACTTTATTGAAGACATACAGAAAAACGGGACGTGTTGTTATGATAATGGTATAATTATAATTGATGTGAAGATTAATAGTCGATCTTGGCTGCGTTGTACTGAAATTGTCCATGTCTATCTTAAGGTCATCAGGAAGACCATCCAGCCAATATTTTAATTCTTTCAACACGGTGTAGCAATTGTGAATGAAAGAAAAAGAGTTGCGGGTGTATATTTTCCTGAGTGTTTGTGTGATAATGTTCGCAAGTTTGACTTGCCAATTAAAATGGCAAGAATCGATCAGTGTCTCCTGACTAGATATTGTTGGCTCGTTAAGAAGAGATACGTCTATATCCAGCTCATTAATCATCAGGGGAAAGCCAAATCTGACTGATACCAGTCTGTCGTAAACGAAGCAGAGCCAAAATACCCTATTCTCTGTGAATGTCGTCGTCTTTTTATGATAATTCAAAGTAAAAACCATTCTTATGGCGCTACCAATAGTAAGATACGCAAATTCTGGTTTGTCCAAAGAAAGAGCATAGTAGGCCACGTAAAGAAATGACTGTACCAAAGAAGTATTAGCCATCATGTCATATACCTTCAACAACTCACTTTGGAGTCTCAACGCTGTCTCGAAGTACTGCAATCCGGGAAATTTCGAGCCGGTCTTCTCAGGAGACCGATCTTTGTTGAAGAGACATCCTAGAGCCAGGTACGTGAAAAACCTTGTAACCTCTGTTGCGTACTTGACAAAGTCAGCATTATGCGAATCACTGGTCCATATAAGTTCATCCAATACGCTTTTCTCGTAATCAGGTTCTATATACATATAATCTGCACCAATCACGTTAGAAGCGGCCAAAATCCAGTTCTTGGCTTCTGAGGGAGAGGGGCAGTTTTCCCGTACAATTTGTTCAATCAGTGCCATATTTGGAGACGTTTCCAAAGAAATTGTTTCAATTACTGATGGACGCACATCACCCCGCAATTGACATGATTTCCCTAGCGAGTCCTTAATTCTTAACAAGAACTTGCCACAAGCTGAATTTCCCAAACGATAGTAATTATTACCTTCTGATGGATCGTCCATCCCGTCCCGATCCTCTTCATCATCTTCACTGCTAACTAACGGGTTGTCATTAGTAGACACATCATTTGGATGGCAATTGGATCGTGTGGCAAGTTGAAGCTCCAAGTCTTTAATTTTGGACTTTAAATTAACAAGATACTTTTCCGTAACCTTGACTGTTTTAGAGGATACTTTGACACGATATGTGCAAGCTAGTTGCTTGTCGATCTTGATGCAGTAGTCGCATGGCCGACCTCCGGAACATCTCTTTTTTCGTCTTTTGCAAACTTCACAAGCCTTCTTAGATTTTTTGTCACTCATGAATTAATATCAGACTTCTGCAGTCATCATTTGCCAGACCTCAATAAGACATTTATTTTTATATCGACACTATCCCCATACTGTATAATCATCGGCACCTAATCCTTAGTTTTCTCCGAAAGGCGTTCGAAGAGATTGAAGTTGCATCCGTGTTTAGCGATGATAAGTTGAAAGTAGTGCATGAGAAAGTAGCTGTACCAACATTCAGCTCGATTACGGTTTCCAAAATATATGCTAAGCGCACCTACAGAATGATGAAATTTTCTTCCTATTTTTATTTGGACAAGTGTATAGCATCGGGTAGGATGTGTCTACCATCGGGCAAAGTAGTTTTGCGCCATAAATCAATAACAGCTGCATCAAAATTTAAACTATAAAAAAAGTTTATGTAGTATCAACGGAAAACTCCGGTTGAAAGTACAGCACTATAAACTTGGGTCTCGCGTACTTGGCATATCAACAAGCACATTTTTCCTGAGAAGAACAGCAACACTTGTCTTGGCAAGTGTTACAGCTCCCGTTACCGCACGAACAATTGACGTCATTACCATTTTTGGAACAGCATTTGTCAGGGCAATGACAGGTCTTACTGCCCTCTGAGGAGTGGTCGATTATTTCGGCTAGCATCTTGAATCCTTTTGTATTTCTTTGTTTTAGTATACTATGGCGAGCGACTTAGGGAAACTTGAGACCAGAACTAGAGAAAATATCTTCGTCTTTTATACCTAACTTCTATGCCATGATCTCCCCTATTCATTTTACGAAAACTGTGGCCACTGCCCGAATGAACAGAGGAATGAAAGGGGCAGCATACATCTAATTGACGCCGCACGCCCTATTCTAATAGGGAGTTTATCTATTAAGAAGAAAGCCATGGAAATGACAGGAAACAGAAAGCACAAGCGTGGACCAAAGTAAAACGAAAAAGATGTCAGCAAAATAGCCGCCGGGTTTGGGCACCCGATCTTCGAACGCGTGGCGCAAGCAGCTTATCAATAATTTGAAACTCCGTACACCCCAGAAGTCGAAGAGCAAGCTTACGAAAAACTCTGATGGAATAAGGAATGGCAAGATGCAATGAGTTTCAATGATTGGTAATAAGAAAGGTTTAGAGTTATGACCAACACCCTGTTGTTAACCCATTGAAGTCACCACCAAAATTTCATGTAGGCTTCACGCATTATATTTTTTTGCAGGAGTGGAAATTTCCTAGACGTCGAAGAATATATTGGGAACAGAATAAACGTGATTCACTGACTCACAAACAACAGTGACTGAAACTTTGAGATTCACACAACTAGAATCAGAAAGGCGGATAACGTCTTTTCTGGAACGACAACTGCTATAGCACGTTTCTGCCCATACAAGCACTGCCTCATTGGCACCAAAGTTCCAAGCACAAAGTACACAAACACTCATGGAACATATACCTGTAACTCCATTTCTTCTAAACCAACTAAAAACAAAATTCTATTGGGACTACTCGTATGCGAGAAGAAAGGCAGAATAAATTGACTGGCCGTCAAATCAAGTAGCATCGATCACTAAGAAGGATTTCACCTTCTCTTTAAGCAGCAAACGAACTATAAGGATTGGCCCTGTTTCAGACTACTTCACGTGTGGTCGTCAACCCCCAGAGAAGGATTTACTACCTCTCGAGGATTTCTATGTCAACTGCAGCACTGACTCTTTGGTTCCAGTAGATCTATGGCAAGCTTGCGTGGATCCACAGAGTCCAGTTAATGTTTCTGTGACGGACAAATTGCTAACGAAGACTTTTAATCAACTGCTGGCCAATCTAATGAACGCAGAGGAACGGACGAGTGATAGTACTTTGGCTACCATAATGATGCTAGCTGCCTTCGATATTTTTTTTAGTGATAAAAGGCGGAAGTGGAGGGCACATGTGTATGGAGCAGGACGGCTGATCATGGAGCGCCTTTGTGACTCAGGTTCTAACATGCTCACGATATCAGATGAAGGCGAATCTAACGACCTATTTTTTATTACCAGATGGTTTTCGTATGTGGATATCATTGGTTCGCTTTCGTCTACTAGTAAGGTTATTACTTCAGAGAAACTCCGAGCCATCAAGTACAAATTCGAAAAGATGACTGACCAGGAGAACTGGAGTAGGAGGAGGATCAATCTAAAAGATATCGAAGCTGGAACGGGATTGGAAGCAAAGGTACTTTCTTATTTGGCAGACGTTTCGTGGCTTATTCGCGAGAGAGAACAGAGACAAGATGCCAACGGGGGTGAAATAACGCAAAAATTGCTATCGCAGGTTTTAGAGCTGGACTATGAAATCAATGCACACCTCAATGAATCAGAAAGGGAGCGAGATGAGATTTTCAAAGCTTACTATTCGCAAGGCCGGCCTGAGATTCACAAAGGATACCGCATTTTACGAGCCACAAACCTGATATTTGGATTAACGGGATCATTTCAACTGAAGCGTAGGGTTTTAAATCTTCCGCAGAATAGTAGAATCATAGAAGATTCACTAGTGAAAATAACAAAGCTTGTGGATGAAAGTATTCCTCTAGTTTCTTCTTCGACGAGTTGCATAATCTTCTGTTTGTTTTGTTGCGGCTGTGAACTGCTTAGCGATTCAATGGTCAAATATAGGCCGGTCTACATGAAAAGAATTGACTCACTAAACCGGAAGGGCGTCAGCAGTGCTGCAATGGCTAAGAGAATAATGGAGAAATGCTGGAACGAAAAAAAATTCTGGTGGGATATTTTACGTGAGAATAATCTAGACATAACGTTTGCAATTTAGAATAGAGAATTCTTGTATATAAATGTGGTATGTTAGAAAGCATTTTTTTTTTTTAATACCGAAGATGTTGGAAGCTTTGATGATCTGTTGAAGTCCCAGTAGAGAGAACGTATCAAACAGAGGCAATAAAGGGCAAAATTACTCATGATTAGTTCAAGAGGACATGAAAAGTCAACGAATACTAAAACCAATAATTTTTCTTTTTTTCTGTTTCCTGGGGTACTTCGAGGGTCCTTTTGCTTAAAAAGAGCATTGCTCTTGGAAAAAGAACTTTGTCTTCTCTGAATTCAGGTTAAAAAACAAGAAAGTTTGAAAAGCAGAAACTTATAAAAGTGCCCATCTATAGGTTTGTAAGAAGCAAATTTTTTTTATATTTTGCCCACCTTTATCAATGTTCAGAGCTTCTTTGTGCGAGATAATGCCAAAATTTCACATTGCGAACACTTCACCTGCAAACAACTTGTATGAAATCCATTTGGTTTGATTGGAACGCAAGACAAATAAAGTCGAAGAACTCGAAAAAGAAATCAACTACTCGAACCTGTTCAGCAATATCGGATGACCAAACAAAGTTACATGTGTGTTACGGACTAGCGTAGTTATTCATTTTTAAATTTATGAATAGAATAACAACACCTAAACATACTCTTTCTATTGATCCGAGTCTTTCAATAAGGTTGAGTTTTATATATCGATCAGTCTCTTTTCTTAATCATTGCGAAGTGACTTGAAAATGCCGTCAACAAGCACGAAAATATCAATCCGATAGGTGCATACCATTGTCATTACCAGAATATGGGACAAAAAACATAGAATATTTCATAATGAATGGTGATTCGTCAGTATTCGGCCATACTGGACTATAGAGAGCGCAATATATGGCACAAGAAAGTTATTGCAAGCATCAGCATCAGTCAGTAACATTCTACTGACACCATGTTAAACTTTACAATTTTTTTAAAAATGAAACATCGATTGGAAGTTTTCAGAGGGGTTCTCTTTACAATAAACATCCCCAAAACTAAGCATGCGAAAAATCGCATGACTAATACAACACATCACCCAATAGCGTCTTACGTGTAAGCCATCTAGAAATGCAAAAGTCCAACTCTATATTCCGGTTTTAAGTATGTATAGTAAGCAGCTTCTCTCACACTTGAAGCAGCTAAAATGGTTGTTTTTCTTTTAATCAATTTGAGTTTGCCTTTTATTGATTAAAATCGATGCACTGAATGGTCTTCCAAAACAAAAAAGAGCATAGTTTTAATACTCGAGCAATAAGTTTAAGCTGAACCACTTTCATGAAAGAGTTCCTTAACTACTGTTCTTATGTGACGTTTGCTGTATTCCCTTACCACTTGACAACACCATATCGTAAAGGCTTGCACCATTCATTCGTGCAGCTCTTCACAAGGCTAACTTAATTAAAACTTTTTGCCTTTACTACAATTAACCATGTAATTGTAAACCTGATAGCCATAATATTGTCTGTAATTTGTCGATATTCAGCCAATGTACAAGAAGAAAAAATTTAGTCCGATTAATCAAAATCATCTTCCAAAATTAAAGGACCTTCATGGAGGGTTTATCTCATAAGCTTTTGAAAGTGTGGTATTCATGTGGAGTGCTACTAATATAAGCGGCATGCTTTACTCTAGCACGAGTTACTCTAGATATCGGAAACTTCGCGTCTTATTTCCCAAAGGAGCGTCAGAAGACGTTTATGTTGGAAAGAGGTAACTAGGTAGCATAGTGTCAGCCAGTGGTAAGCGTAACGTCAGTCACTTGACAGCCCGACAATCTGTGGAAATTTTTTCCTAAAAGGTACATATGCAATTCTATGCATTAATACTCCTGCAGAAATCACTGTTTATTTTAGTAAATTAAATACTACAGATTACCGATGACGGCCATGTCTTTACAGATTTATTTGTGAGAACTCATTAGCTCTCTGGGTCAGGGAAAACCGTAACAGAGGTGAACGACATGTGCCCAAATTACTCTTTATTCTAAGAGAATGATTTGGCATAATAGCAGTTACAAGATCTCTCTTGCTTAGAGAGTCAAACATAACTCTGATGAATTTCAGACCGCTTAAAACAATCTATTCATAGGTTCGTTATAACAACTAGCAAGGTAAGAGTATACCCTCAGAAACAGGGGCAGTCAATACTCAGAAATGTGTTGAAAAGCTTCTGGAACATCTATCTTGGACCATACGTATTCGGCTTT
>ERZ794947.171-NODE-171-length-17029-cov-127.265936_pt1 | contig 17029 bp, 14 predicted proteins | sample MGYA00511908_ERZ794947 | MGnify/ENA primary metagenome ERZ794947 (study PRJEB30137, sample SAMN04331400) | food metagenome | isolation source: control ferment replicate 2c | study: EMG produced TPA metagenomics assembly of the Comparison of meta-barcoding and...
ATGGAAAAACGTATACTAGTGCTACAAACCCTGTTAACAATTAAATTCTCATGACTTCTTGCACAAAGATGCTAACACTTTACAGCTTTGAAAGTAACAGGAAGAAGTGATGCTGTGACAATTAACAGGGTATTTTTTTTTTCACTTCTACTTCAATCGGAGTTACAATTTATGATAAAAAAATCAAGAAAAAAACCTGATTATGCTAAGAAAGTAGAAGCGACGATGACCACCTATGGCCTAACCTAACTATGAACAGATGGTAGGCTCTAAATTGCGTGCCTGAAATCTGCGGATTTGGTATGTAGGCGATGTTTCGGGTATTTTCCACCAACTTTATTGGCAAGGGAAGAATTCGATGACCCGAATTCGCCAAACGACAAAAACTGGAGGAGTGACCTATTGTTAACGTTTTTTTTTTTTTTAAAGGCATTGTCATCAACAGGACATCTGTATAAGAAGCTAAGACAATTACGCACACAACGCTTTTATTAGTTGTCATAAACTGTGTAGATTAGCAGCAGACACTCCTTTTTTTCTTCATACTATAGCAATGCCACCTCTACCCGTGCTCAACAGACCTCAAATTCATACGTCAGTTACTGAAATAAGTCATGCAATTGATCGTACAATCAAGGAAGAGCTCTTTCCCGTTGCCTACACTACTGAAGAAGAGCAATATTTCAAAACTAACCCTAAACCTGCCTATATCGATGAATTGATTAAGGACGCTAAAGAGTTTATTGATTTGCAGTATTCCCTGAAAAGGAACAAAATAGTTCTTATCACCTCTGGTGGTACTACTGTTCCATTGGAAAACAATACAGTACGTTTTATCGATAATTTTTCTGCAGGTACTCGTGGTGCATCGAGTGCTGAACAGTTCTTAGCGAACGGATATAGTGTTATTTTCTTACATAGGGAATTCTCATTAACTCCGTATAATAGGTCCTTCTCCCATAGCATTAATACTTTATTCTTGGACTACATTGATTCTGAAGGTAAAATCAAACCTGAATTTGCTGAGAATGTTTTGAAGAACAAAAAGCTATATGACAAGTATATGGAGAAAGAGGAGAAACTACTTTTACTACCATTCACCACGGTCAACCAATACTTATGGTCACTGAAAAGTATAGCCAAGCTATTGAATAATAGTGGTTGCTTGTTTTATTTAGCTGCTGCTGTCAGTGATTTTTTTGTTCCATATTCAAGACTACCTCAGCACAAGATTCAATCAGGAGACAACGGTAAGATGGGAGCAAATAATGACACTGAAGGTACAACTAGGACTACGCCTGATGGTAAACTGATTGTGAATCTTGACCCTGTCCCTAAGTTTTTGAGAAGATTAGTGGAATCATGGGCCACTCAAGCGATGATCGTTTCGTTCAAATTAGAAACTGATGAATCCATGCTGCTTTACAAATGTACACAAGCCCTGGATAGATACAACCATCAACTGGTTATCGGAAACCTTTTACAGACAAGAAACAAACAGGTCATTTTCGTATCCCCTGAAAACAGAAAGGGAGATTGGGTACGTTTGGATGAAAAACACCATAGCATTGAAGAGATGATAATCCCAGAAGTCATCGCACGCCATGACAAATGGGTGGCGCATTCGAAAACTAAGCTAGCTACGAAATAAAACATAGCTCTTGTCTGTAATCAAAAAAATTTGCGTCAAAAAAAAATTAGATGTATGTAAACCTTTTTATTGAACTGAAAATTTATCTTTTATCAAATCTTTTTCTTCTATGCCTTAATTATGTTTTCCAGGTATCTTTCTTCTCATTATTTAATTTAGCTTATGTATTGATCATTTCGCTTGAGATTTCAGGAAGAAAAAACGCAAACAATTTTTCAGCTAAAATGAACCCTTGGAAAAGCTTTACGAGAACAAGAGAAACTGTAGAGCTCAGTGTGCATTGTCTTCAAGATTGATGGCTATTCAAAAGGTTAGTAACAAGGACTTGTCCCGCAAGGACAAAAGAAGATTTAATATCGAATCTAAAGTTAATAAGATTTATCAAAATTTTTACTCAGAAAGAGATAATCAATATAAAGATAGACTGACAGCATTGCAAACGGATTTAACTTCTCTGCATCAAGGTGATAATGGCCAATATGCCCGCCAAGTACGAGATTTGGAGGAAGAAAGAGATCTAGAGTTAGTCAGGTTGCGCCTGTTTGAAGAGTACCGTGTTTCTCGTTCCGGTATCGAATTTCAAGAAGATATCGAAAAGGCTAAGGCTGAACACGAGAAACTCATTAAATTATGCAAAGAAAGACTCTATTCGTCTATAGAGCAAAAAATAAAGAAATTACAGGAGGAGAGGTTACTAATGGATGTGGCCAATGTGCACTCCTATGCCATGAATTATAGCAGACCGCAATACCAGAAGAACACGAGAAGTCACACAGTAAGTGGTTGGGATTCTTCGTCCAACGAATATGGAAGAGATACAGCAAACGAAAGTGCTACTGACACGGGAGCTGGAAACGATCGAAGAACGCTAAGGAGAAGGAATGCTTCTAAAGACACGAGAGGTAACAACAACAATCAAGAAGAATCTGATTTTCAAACTGGTAATGGTTCTGGAAGTAATGGCCATGGTTCTAGACAAGGGTCGCAATTCCCCCATTTCAACAACCTAACCTACAAGTCAGGCATGAACTCTGACTCAGATTTTCTACAAGGTATAAATGAAGGTACTGATCTATATGCATTTTTGTTTGGCGAAAAGAACCCCAAAGACAATGCTAATGGGAATGAAAAGAAAAAAAACCGTGGTGCTCAACGATATTCTACCAAAACAGCTCCACCTTTACAGTCTTTGAAACCAGATGAGGTCACAGAGGATATTTCCTTGATCAGAGAATTAACAGGTCAGCCTCCGGCTCCTTTCAGACTAAGGTCTGACTAATTTACTTTATGCTGCAAACCTTCCACTTTAACTTTGTATTATATTACATTAGATGGTTATATTTCAATGTGAGCTCTTTTTGTTTTTGCTTTCTTTTCTCGGATACAAGTGGAAAACGAAAAAAAAAAATTGGCTAAAATTTACTGTATACATCAGGCTAACAATCTGTGATTATAGGCACAGTTGTACTAAAGAAGGGCTAGAATATACATCATAATTAGATGCAATTAGCATGGCTATAAGATTGAATCCAAAAGTCAGAAGGTTCTTGCTGGATAAGTGTCGACAAAAACGATATGGTTTCCTCTTTTTAGGATGTATCTTCGCCATACTTTACTGTATGGGGACCTGGCCATTTTTCGCAAAAGATATTGTACATGATCCAAATAATTTGCCTTATTCCTTACAGGATTATTCGACTGACAAAGACGAGCCATTTTTCCGGGGCTGCACTGATACAAGGCTGTACTTGCAAAATCCTGCTTACTCCAAAATGAACGCATCTTTCGTTATGCTAACGAGAAACGAAGAAATAGAAGACGTACTAAAAACTATGAGAAGTATAGAGGGCCATTTCAATAAGTGGTTCAAATATCCGTACGTTTTCTTGAATGATGACCCCTTTACAGACCATTTTAAGGACCAAATTCAAGCTGCAACTAATGCCAGTGTAGAGTTTGGCACTGTTGATGAAATTATGTGGGAGTTTCCTGCCAAGGTCCGTAATTCATTGCAGTTCAAGGCTTCATTGGAAGACCAAAACGATCGCGGTATAATGTATGGTAATATGGAATCATATCACAAGATGTGTCGATTTTACTCCGGGATCTTTTATAAACATCCATTAGTTTCCAAGTATGAATGGTATTGGAGAATAGAACCTGATGTGGACTTTTTTTGTGACATCTCGTATGATCCCTTTTTCGAGATGGCCAAACATAACAAGAAATATGGGTTTACCGTACTTATAACTGAACTGTACTGGACTGTCCCCAACTTGTTCAGAACAACCAAAAGCTTTATAAAAAAAACGGCAGGTTTAAAGGAAAATCTCGGCACGTTGTGGAAATTATTTACATTTAATTATAATATTCTAGATACAGATGATCAAGAAATTTCTAGGTGGGTCAATTTTCCCTGGGATGCAAAGCCAAAGTTGACAGAAAAGTTGATGGTAGACTTTTTGCTAGAGAATCATGGTCAAGTCAATAATGAGGAGGATTTGGAAGGTATACAATATCTCGTTGAGAGGGCCCGCTCTAAGGTGCCAATGCTAGAGGATTCCCTTGAAGGGGAAGATTACAATTTGTGTCATTTTTGGAGTAACTTTGAAATTGCCCGCGTTGATTTATTCGACAATGAGATCTATAACGCCTATTTTAAATTTTTGGAAGAGTCTGGAGGTTTCTGGACTGAAAGGTGGGGTGACGCGCCAATTCATTCAATTGGGTTGGGAATGACCTTGGATCTAGAAGACGTTCATTATTTCAGAGACATTGGTTATAGACACTCATCGCTGCAGCATTGTCCGAAGAATGCCTTACAAAGCCAAGAAAATCTCAACACTTTCGATGAAGGTTATAACTTCGGATGTGGATGTCGATGCGTGTGCCCCAAGAAAGGTGAAGACATCGAAGACCACTCCACCCCTTGCATGGATATTTTTTTTGAATTGCTTCACGGCAGGGAATATGAGAAGGAATTCCCTGGTTGTTACAAGCCCTCCATAAAGGACAAAGACGTGATTGAAGAGATCAGAAGAGAAAATTTTAGAGTAATTGAATAGATACAGTGTTTTCTATACATTTATACGTATGAGCAAAATTATAAAAGAGTCTACCAACTTCTCCAGATATCTACGAACTGGCGGTGTACTCAACAGTCTTCGGACCACATCTAAGTTTGTTTACATTAATAACAATTCATATTTAACTCATGGAAGTTTTGATAGCAATGTAGCTACTATTTTCAATATTTTAGAATTCAATTACATCAATTCTTCGGCCAAGGGGTCACTTCTAACTTATAAAAGCATTACCTTCTTTTGTCCAAGATATTTCAAAAAACGGCCTTTAGGGAGACATGCGAAGGGAAAAGGCAAATCTGACGAAAAGATTCTATAAACTACGATTTCCAATATACTTAACACACAAGAAATGTCTGCTAAACCCGCTACTGACGATGCCAAAGATGAACTTCTATCACCATTTCGCCGGCTATATGCATTGACAAGGACACCTTATCCTGCGCTCGCAAACGCAGCACTATTAGCATCCACTCCGGTGCTATCCCCAAGCTTTAAAGTGCCTCCAACGCAATCTCCTGCCCTCTCGATACCAATGTCTAGGGTATTCTCTAAATCTTCTACTGCCAGAATCGGTATAACTACTAAAACCGCCCTTTTCTTTTCTACAATGCAAGCTATAGGTGCATACATGATCTATGACAACGACTTGGAAAATGGGGCTGGCTTCATTGCTACATGGTCCGCCTTATATTTGATTGTAGGGGGCAAGAAGTCCTTTAGTGCGTTAAGATATGGAAGAACTTGGCCGTTGGTGCTATCCTCGGTTTCATTGGCCAACGCAGTCCTTTATGGCCAACGGTTCCTTGCTACCGGATTCCAGTGATGCTTACATCTATTAATATCTTTATATTTAATTTTGTATCCTCTGTATTATCTGTATGAACCACGTGACTTAACATGAATGGATTTGCTTCCACATCTTTCACCTCTTATCATACGTTCATAACTTCTTCATCCGAAGTCAGATTTGACCCTCAAATAGATAAGACGCCAAGAACAAGCGTCAACGGAAAGGCGAATTCTGCAATCAGGACATAGCATCAAAGAGAAAAGGAATTCTAAGGTATGGAGGCTACATCAAGTGCTCTTTCGTCTACGGCAAATCTCGTTAAGACAATAGTTGGCGCTGGTACACTTGCCATTCCGTACAGTTTTAAAAGCGATGGTGTTCTGGTAGGGGTTATTCTTACATTATTGGCGGCGGTAACATCCGGTCTGGGTCTCTTTGTGCTATCAAAATGTTCCAAGACCTTAATTAATCCAAGAAACTCTTCTTTCTTCACATTATGCATGCTCACCTATCCCACTTTGGCCCCAATTTTTGATTTGGCAATGATAGTTCAATGCTTTGGTGTGGGCTTAAGTTACTTAGTTCTTATTGGTGATCTCTTTCCAGGACTGTTTGGTGGTGAAAGAAATTATTGGATAATTGCATCAGCTGTAATCATCATTCCCCTATGTTTAGTGAAGAAACTAGATCAATTGAAGTATTCTAGTATTCTAGGTCTTTTCGCGCTAGCATACATATCAATTCTGGTGTTCAGCCATTTTGTGTTTGAGCTGGGAAAGGGTGAATTAACAAATATATTAAGAAATGACATATGCTGGTGGAAAATTCACGACTTTAAAGGATTATTATCAACTTTTAGCATTATAATTTTTGCTTTTACGGGATCAATGAACCTATTCCCCATGATAAATGAATTAAAAGACAACAGCATGGAAAATATCACTTTCGTTATCAATAATTCGATATCCTTATCAACAGCACTATTTTTGATCGTTGGTTTATCAGGATATTTAACCTTCGGTAATGAAACCTTGGGTAATTTAATGTTGAACTACGATCCTAACTCAATTTGGATAGTAATTGGCAAATTCTGTCTTGGCTCAATGTTAATTCTTTCCTTCCCGCTTCTCTTTCATCCGCTGCGCATAGCAGTTAACAATGTCATCATCTGGATTGAGATCACTTATGGTGGGGCAAATCCCGAAGAGGACCCACAAGTTTCGGAATACACTCGTGCTTCCAACCTAAGACCAATTAGCATGACTGTCGAAGATCCAGCCCAGCCCAGTGATGCACTAGACGCAACTTCTTATAACGAGCAAGAATGTTTACTACCTAACGGGAACTTTGATAATGGTTCAATTGAAAGTCAAGAGAACAATAATGATGAAAGAGGGACTATGGCGGTCGCCGGGGATAACGTGCATCATGCGCCATTTGTTAAGTCTAGATTTTACTGGATTACTGCATTATTACTAATAAGCATGTATACCTTGGCGTTGTCTGTCCAGTCATTTGCACTGGTTCTTTCATTTGTAGGGGCTACAGGTTCAACGTCTATTTCATTCACTTTACCTGGATTATTAGGTTACAAATTAATAGGCTCGGATTCTTTGGCTATTGGGAAGATGATTCCACCAAAAGATAGATTTTACAAAAGGTGCAGCTTATTGCTAGTCTTCTACGGACTATCTGTGATGTTTTTGTCATTGTATGTAACTGTATTCAATCGTTCAGATGAAGCCTAAATGGACCAATAGTCATGCAAGAGAAGTATAAAACAGTATATAGTAAATAGTAAATAGAATCAGAGACAGCAGACTCAAAGTTTTATGCTTAACGCGATCATCGACTAATCTAATACTTTATTCTATGGCACTTACAAAAAGGTATTACACTGCTAAACAATAAAGATCCCTGAAAAAATGGAGCAGGCTCAGAGAATGTGACTTCATGCGCTTTAGTGGTAAAAATACTGCCTAAATAGTCCCTAAAAAAAAAGAATAAAAAATAACTCCGAAGCGGGGAGTCGAACCCCGGTCTCCACGGTGAGAACGTGATGTGATAGCCGTTACACTACATCGGATTTGATTAGCTTGATTTGTATAGAAAAACATATCACCATATCAGTAAATATGAATGATCTTTATTTATATATATATGTCCGGAAAATTGTAGGAATAAAAATCTGTTGGAGTAAAAATCAACCATCATCTATCAACTAGTAGTCATACTATCAATATATTATCATATACGGTGTTAAATGGTGACGCAAGTTATGAGAAGCTGTCATTGAAGTTAGAGGAAGCTGAAATGCAAGGATTGATAATGTAATAGGATAATGAAACATATAAAACGGAATAAGGAATAAAACGGAATGAGGAATAATCTTAATATTAGTATGTAGAAATACAGATTCCATTTTGAGGATTCCTATATCCTCGAGGAAAACTTCTAGTATATATACTGTATACATAATATTATAGCCTTTATCAACAATAGAATCCCAACAATTATCTCAAAATTCACCCATTTCTCTCTTATATACCATAAGAATATACAGTATTTATCCCTAATTATTACTGTCTTTCAATTACTGTTCATTGACAACTGGGAACAAATAAGCAAGCCGTATTAATAACCACGGTAATTACATATAATTATATGTTCTGTTATGGTTTTCTGTACTATCGAGGAGAACTTACAGTATACCCAATATATCCATAGATTTGCTTTTAAAAAAATGCAATTTACATTATTATTTGAAGATTCACCTGTGTTTCTAAACACGAAATTAAAAAACGTCAGTAATTCATATCGTTCTTAATAATTATTTCTCTCTCCGTTTTTATACCCTGTCACCCACTCTCCCACTACAATGTTAATCTTTACGCGTCAGCTTCCACGGAGACTATTAACATTTTTAATCAATTCAGCTGATGTTATAATCTGCTTCATTTTCCGAAGATCATATGTGATAATCGCACGAAAAAATATCGAACGCTAGACAGTGTGCAGTAGTCCATTTTTGTTTCAATCGCAATTAAATGCTATCACATTCAAGATACTATCGAAACAACTACAGTTGTTAAACCTCGTCACCACCTGACGATGATTTGTTTGCAAAAGAATCCTCATACACATCAAGAGGCGCACTATGTGATTCTAAATGGTCCCCGTAAAAGGCGAATAACTTCATATTAAGAATTGCATTAAGTTGCCAAAAGAATAGCTCTATGAGTCTGTTTAGATCAACAGTCTGATCAGTTTTGAAGAACTTATTAATCTTTACCAACGAATAAACCCCAAAACAGAACGTTCCTAGACATAGGAGTGAATGTTTAAATTTGAACCACTTGGGGTGGTGAGCGTTTGCATTACAACGAGAGCACGAAAATTTCGAGCACCGTTTTGTTTTCCTTTTGAAGTAGTGCTTCCCAAAGCTACCATCTTCTAGCAGTAGGAGTTGGTGCGTAGCAAAAATAAACAGTGATATCAAATCAAAGACAAGTTGTACATTCAAAAACTTTGCAACTTTTGGATGCTGCTTCTTTAAAGGATGCAATGGCGGAATTAGAAATGTGTCAACTATATAGACGATATCGGCAACTCTTGATAATTTTTTAACCATTATAAAAAATCTGGATCGGGGTACTTCAGTTTGGTCTATCGCGACACTCGATTCCAATTCCCTCGTACGTTGCATTCCCAAATTTAAGAATGGATTCTTCTCATTATTCACTTTTCTAAGAGGGAAAGAATAATAATCCAAAGATGAAGATCTTCTTAAGTACTTCTTATCGTTGTGATAAGAGAAGAAAAAGGGTTCTTGGAAATTAGCAAAACAGAAAAAAAAAAACCGAAATAAAATTATCTAGAATAATCTGCATCGGCTTCAGGTTAAAATCTACCACGTAATAAAAGTAGTATTTCAGGGAAATGTTATATATTTATATATTTATGTGTCTACATATTAGAGTATGAGTTAAAATGTTCATTGTATTTATTAGAAAATAGTGGTGAGCGTAAGCGATTTTCACTATGAACGTGCAAGGGACTAATGCAAATAATAACAAAAAAAGAAACTAACCAAATGTAAAAATGGTTCAGGAATGGCACTTAAAACAGATATCATCTATCACTTAGTTATAAGTCAGTTGGTATTTCACCTTCCTTTTTGTCTTCGCGTATTTGGCAAAGCTGGTAATGCGGCTCTTTTGACGATGCATCAGTTTCAACTACCAGAACCTATTAATTCTGTAGCGTATACCAAAATAGTACAGAAAATGTTGCACCAGTTCCAAAATCCCCATGAATCTACTATAATTTCTGGTTGATCTACGCCAAACCACTTTTCACTGCAACCCCATATGCACAGGTCTTTCTTTAGCTCACCTGAATATTGTAAAATCAGGTGAGTATACATAGCAATTAATATGCAAGGACTGTACCAATACAATCCCTTCATGATCCTGCGACTCTTGCGCAACTGTTTGTCATTTTTTCTTTGTAATGCTGGAATAATCCTCGTTGCCGAGTAAAACATCAGAACTCTAAAGCATAAATTGATTACTATAGCTGGGGAAACTGATTCGCTTGCCATCTTAATTGTAACTTGGCAAAATTCATTAATGGATAGCGGAACACTAAAGGTGAAATTCTTGAAAAATTTCCAAAATGGTTTAGATATCAAGGATACTTTTTCGAATGATAGAATACTAATGAGTTTATCATGAAAATCACCGGTTTTCTTTCTTCCTCTAGGAATAAAGGACCCCCATAACACCTCTGCATTTTTCAATATGACATTATGAAAGTAGCACAAAAGATTGTCAGCTGTGGGCAGATTTCTTTGATGTTTCTGCCAGACGTCTTTGAACAAATTTAAAATTTCATCAGTCGCGGTAGTAGCTAATTTGGGGGAAATTTCATAAATACAACGAACAATATACGCAAAAAATAAAGAGCTCTCTATGACGGATCCTTTTTGACTCACAATACCATACAACCCCAGTCCACATACCATAGACAAAACAAATCCTAATAAGGACGCCGTTTGGATGGATAACGGCCATATGGGGGTGACATAAATCCGATACAAATAGTACAGCGATGCGGTAATCACACCTCCGGAAGTTAACAATGAGGAAATAATCCACGTGTTTGAATTCAAGTCATTTGATAACCATCTATTAGTTTCCCCGACGGCCTGAATGGCTAAAATAGTGAAAAAACCTTCCGATAGAGTAAAAAAAGGTGTGGACTTGGTAAGCACGAACTGCCACGGTTGTACAACAAATCGATAGTAGTAATAATATAAGACGTAGTTAATTTGATTGGAATTCAAGCTATTTTTCAAAGCTTCCAGGAACGACTCCGACTCATTATATTTATTTTTCAGAACGTTTCCCAACTCATCATTAGAAAATCCAGACAAAAACAGGTATAGCAAAGATGCAATGATAAAATGTTGTGAGTAATACAGACAGCTGGTAAAAAAAATGTATAGTCTTCCTCCATGTCGTCTTGCCAACACGTTAAGAGTCGTAGTTATGAAATACAAAGTGAACAGTGTCACCGTGAAGGAAAGCCCGCATTCCAAACCACCAACTTTAAACGAGATTGGAATTGAAAGTAGTGTGAATAACAGATAGAAACATGCTGCGCAGATTCGTCCACTCTGCATGAAGCTTTTGGACAAACTGGTCATCGTTGCCTAATCTTTAGCGTGATCGGCCACAAACAGCACCTCTCTAATAGATCTAAGCAATTACGCGATGGGCTGAGGGGAGCAAAACGGAAAAAGAAGCTTCACGAATACTATAAGATCCACCAACACTTTACGCACAGCCCTTCCAGTATCACTACACCTCGATCCTTTACCTATGTTCATCTTCTCATCAATCATCTCTCCGAAACCAGTAACCGCTCCAGTCCCTTGCTTCGCTTCAAGCTGATGCGATTCCTCGTGTACCATGATCTGAAAAATTTTTCCTTCGCAATACTGCTATAATTTAGCTCATCGCATATTTTGCAATAATAATACAGGGAATAAACTGCATTGGTTCAGTGAGACGGTGGTATAATTGCGAAGTGACCGAATTGTAATGAGTGACAGTTCTGTGAGGGAAAAGAATGATAATTTCCGTGGCTATCGGAAAAGAGGAAGACAAGAACTGAGGAAGATTAAAAGATCTTCTGCCAGAACTGAAGGCGGAAGCACAGAAACATTAGAGGACGTAGCAGAAGATATTGACCATAGATCCGATGAGGATGAAGTGTCCGATGTAGACAGTGGCGATGATTTCGATATTGAGGATGAAGAGGGTAAAAAGGAAAAAGTTTATGACGCTTTATTGACGATTCTCAAATCTGAACATCCAGAGCCAAAAAGAAGAAGGCGAGAGGCTGACGAGAGTAACAAAGCTCCTGCCGAAGTTGGGGAGGATGAGCACGAAAATACAGAACATGGACCAGTGGATGATCAATTGGAGATAGAGAATGGCCTTTTGGGTAATCACGAGGATGATAACGACGATGACAGCAGTGAAGACGAAAAAGATATAGACAGTGAAGATGAGCAAGATCCTTTCGAGTCTCATTTCAACCAAGTTCCGGAGAAATTCGTTGATGAGTTGTCGAATGCTTTCAAGACCAAAAGTGTAAAATACAAATCCGTAAAGGGCTCACTAAGTGACAGTGAATCATATATATATGCTAAACCGGTAGTAATTGGTGAGGAAGCATTGGTGGAAAGTCCGTACAGGTCATCATCTATATATTCATACTTTTTGAAACAAAGGCTAAAAGTGCAAAATGGACTATTGGATAAAAAAACTGATCCATTGACTGCTTTGCAAAAAAAATTAGTAGACCCCATGTTTCAGTACAAAGACATATTATACGAGTATGACTCCTACGAAAAGGATGAAGACGAGTACAGAGATTTATATGCTTTGCATGTTTTGAATCACATCTACAAGACAAGAGATAGAATCTTGAAAAATAATCAAAGATTACAGGATAACCCAGACACTGAACACCTAGATCAAGGTTTTACAAGACCAAAAGTGTTAATTGTAGTCCCTACTAGAGAGGTGGCGTACCGCGTTGTAGATAAGATAATTTCAAAATCTGGTATAGATCAGGTTGACAAGAAGGGAAAATTCTACGACCAATTCCGTGACGATTCCTTACCTCCAAAGTCCAAACCAAAATCTTTCCAACACATATTTAGGGGGAACACCAACGATTTTTTTGTTGTCGGTCTCAAATTCACAAGAAAGGCTATAAAACTTTATAGCAATTTTTACCAGTCTGACATTATTGTATGTTCGCCATTGGGTATTCAAATGATCTTAGAAAATACAGATAAAAAAAAGAGGCAGGACGATTTTTTGTCCTCAATAGAGTTGATGGTGATTGATCAATTACATTCAATAGAATACCAGAACATATCTCATATTTTCACCATCTTTGACCATCTTAACAAAATCCCGGATCAACAACATGAAGCTGACTTTAGCAGAATTCGGATGTGGTACATTAATGAACAAGCTAAGCTCTTCAGACAGACAATGGTATTCACAAAATACATCTCGCCAGCGGCTAATTCATTAATCAATGGTAGATGCCGTAACATGGCAGGAAGATGGAAGAATCACAAGATAATAGGATCAGAAAACTCCAGTATTGGGCAATCCGGTTTGAAAATCAGGCAAATCTTTCAGAGATTTGACATTATTGGGAATTCGATTATTGAAGAGCCTGACTACAGATTTAAATTTTTTACAAGTGTCATTATTCCTGGTATTGTCAAATCCACCGGGTATGAAGACGGAATACTGATTTACATTCCTGATTACACTGACTTCATTCGTATTAGAAACTACATGAAAGAGAAGACGACGATTTTATTTGGGGATATAAATGAGTACTCTAGCCAAAGACAGCTCAATGCAAATAGGTCATTGTTTCAACAGGGGCGTCTAAAAGTTATGTTGTATACGGAAAGACTGCACCATTATAGACGTTATGAAATCAAGGGTGTCAAGAGCGTCGTTTTTTATAAGCCTCCAAACAATCCTGAATTTTACAACGAAGTTGTCAGATTTATTGGTAAGAACGCCTTTCTAGGTAATACCGATTTAAACATATCCACTGTTAGATGCATTTATAGCAAGCTTGATGGTCTTTCACTCGAAAGAATTGTGGGGACGAAAAGAGCAGCTGTATTATCACATGCACAAAAGGAAATTTATGAATTTAAATAAATATTAGCACTGCCACAATGTATAGAGTACACAATGAAGAATATTATCATTCACAAATACTTTTAATCGCTTTCTTTCTTGTTCGTTGTGTTCACAAGAAAAGGGTTTATTACTTCAGGGAACTTTCTGCTTTTAGTTTCTATATTTTCGCTTTTTGCTGAAACAGTTGCTTTATTGGTCTCTGCGTCTACCCTCTTGGACCTAGTAATACATTGAATACTATCAAAGCTTGCACGTGATCTGAGAGTCGCATTTATGGTTTCATGCGGTGATATATAATTAGAAGGACGGTCATTAAAATGTGCACTCCTCGTGCGCACAGCAAAGTTATGCAGTGGGTAGCACTTTCGAGTTTTCAAATTAAGCATTTTGCTGTCTTCGTAAATGTTTCCTGGAATATTTCTGAGGCCCGCGATACGGCTTAGCCTATTTATTTCCATAGACACTCCAGGGCTTTTGAAGCTTTCTGATGGATTTAACTTTTTCTCCTTTTCGTTTGTCATAAACGGATTAAACTGGGCAATATCTTTAACCTGGCTACTCTTGCTGATTTCATTTTTTTTTACTGGATTACTAACTGTCGCAGAGCTTGTGGGCGGAAACATATACTCTGTTGAGGAGAAGCTATTCGATATACCACTATCTAGAACGCTCCCAATCTTTGTGCCCTGAATTTCAGCGTTTTTTTGAAATATATTTGATGTTATAGGTTGTAGTGAGTTTTTCTTGACGGTGCAGCACCTCTCATTCAAAGAACGTGAGTTTCCATCCATACGTTCATCATAAGTTGTAGTTTCCTCCTTCGTGCCTAAAACTTCATCATTAATTAGGTCAATATTAATTGTGCCTGTAACCGAACTGCCGCTATTCAAAATCGACATTGGCTCTACTGCACATTGTTGAGATTTATTGTTTTTAAGATTCGTATGGAGATCGCTTAAATTGGTGTGTCCATTTTTTGATGTGTATGCATTGGCAGAAACATTCCTAGATGGAAGAATATTCTTTTTCTCATCCATGACAAGAAAGAGCCGCATTCCAGGTTCATTTTGTTTCCGACGTTTAGGATCGGGTATGTGTTGACTGTTCTTATCAAAGTAATTTTTCTTATCACTCTTTTCAATAACCTTATTTTTACTTATAGTTTTAGTATTCGATAATTTGCTAACGATAGCAGTATTCTTACCCTTTGGAGTACAAATGTCGGAATCCCTCGTATTTTTATACCGGTATTTTTTATGATTAGATGCTCCCTTCGCAAATTCACAGGCAGTTATCAATAGTGCTAAATTCAAAGTCATTGGAAATGCACAATTTTCCAGTTGCTTTTGCAGCTGCGGCTCCAATTTTGTGAGGAATAGATCCAACGCAGCACCAGAAGACAGATAATATGGAGTTAGACGTCCCGATTTATGGGCAAATGCTTCTAATGACTTCTCAGAATCAATGGACAACGTCAATAGTTCCGTAAAAATTTCCCTTCTTAAAGATCTTGCTCCATCAAATTCTTCTGATAGTAGAGCAAGAAATTTTTCAAAACTGTAAGCCTTTATCACATGATCATCGATTCCCTCCGTTGTAGAATCAAACCATGTCTTAGCCCGGCCGGATAATGCAGAGCTTATAAGAAGTTTCAAAAACGTTCCTGTACAGCATAGTCCAGATAAGATATCTGTAATATCGTCGGCCCATTGGACAAACATATTGCTATCATCACCGTCTTCAGCACTGAATTTTTTCAGATGACTCACTTTATCTAGCATTTTGAACGCTTGTTCATCGTCATCAATCTGTCTTGTAACACAAAAATTATTACACGCTATGGGCGAAGTTTTGCTCCTCTTTCTACGTCCACTGTGTCCCTTCTTGCTTCGCGGCGGCAGGGTATTTCCATTAGCTATTGTATCACTATAGTTATTAGTTCCCGACTCGTATGCCATGTTTTTGGATCTCATTTGCACCATTAAGCAAAAAGAATCTGTTGAACGAGGACCCTAACCCAAGACAGCTAATATACTGCTTTTTTATGACATTTTTCATTTGGTCTTCATTCTTGCGCATCTTCTTTGAGAGTTGAAATTTCTTTGATACTTCGGCAATTACAGAAAAGAGCAAGTTACAAGCAATAAAACCAATAATATTTAGATACTGCGCAAAAGACTAAGAAAATAACCTCATTAGAAGTTTGGAAAAGGAAGAAGGACATTCCGCACCATTCAAGAAGAAGATCTTAGAATTCTGAGAAATGAAGATACAAACAAATGCTGTAAACGTCCTTCAACGGACGTCCGCTTACTTGAAATCAGGATTGTTGAAAGAAACACCTGCGTGGTACAACGTTGTAGCGTCTATCCCACCATCAACCAAGTTTACACGTGAACCTCGTTTTAAGAATCCTTCTAATGGACACATCATAGGAAAGCTTGTTGACGTAACAGAACAACCGCATGCCAACAATAAGGGACTTTACAAGACAAGACCCAACTCGAGCGACAAAAGGGTGGGCGTGAAAAGGCTGTACAGGCCACCTAAACTAACATACGTTGAGGATAGGCTCAGATCGCTCTTTTACAAACAACATCCATGGGAGTTGTCGAGACCTAAGATTTTAGTGGAAAACGAAATTGGTGATGAAAACTACGATTGGAGCCATATGCTTCAGATAGGAAGACCACTCGATGGTGAAAGTGTTATCCAGCGAACTATGTACTTAATCAAAACGAAGCAGTATGGGGACATGGTCGAAGCATATGACCATGCCAGATATGAATTCTATGCGTTGAGAATGCAAGAAGAAACAGAGCAGCAAGTGGCTTTGGAAGAAGCGGAGATGTTCGGATCCCTCTTTGGAGTTTCTGCCATTGAACATGGTATACAAAAGGAACAAGAGGTCCTAGACGTCTGGGAAAAGAAGGTAGTTGAAGAAACTGAACTAATGGCAGCAAGGACAAGTAACCCTGCAGGGTCGTGGAAGGACGACACTACATTGAATACGGCGCAAGAAGAAGAATCCACCACTTCCGAGAACCTCCACTTCTAGGTGGGCTGCCTCTTTTCTCCAACGTCACCTAACCAACCTGTATATAATTAAAAACAAACGAGAACAACACATGTAGTGCTAAGTAATTGTCGTTCTCAAATTCCACCTCGATTTTTTCAACTGCACTGAAAATTCCCACTCTTTTTTTTTTTTTTTTTTTTTTTTTTTCCTTTTTTTCCCGGGGAAAAA
>ERZ794947.176-NODE-176-length-14570-cov-106.563279_pt1 | contig 14570 bp, 9 predicted proteins | sample MGYA00511908_ERZ794947 | MGnify/ENA primary metagenome ERZ794947 (study PRJEB30137, sample SAMN04331400) | food metagenome | isolation source: control ferment replicate 2c | study: EMG produced TPA metagenomics assembly of the Comparison of meta-barcoding and...
GCGGGCTGGACGATGATGACGATGACATATCTAGAGCCTTGGATAGGTCTCGCGACATGGAACTGTCGTCGTCGTCTTCATCATCGTCGTCGTCGTCGTTCCTTGAGGCGTCTTCGACTAATGACGGAGCATGGATGGCGCCTGCGCCATCTCGCGATAGTGTCATGTACTTGTGAAAAGCCGCCGAATCGTCATCCACATCATCATGTGGACCGAGCAACGAGGGCAGCAGACCATCTATAGAACTTCCTCGCGAACACGGTCCTGGCTCTACACCTGGTCCTTGTTCATCATGAGTCAAAGTTTCCGTAGCAGTCACATCAACTGGTAGTCCGACGCCTAGCAAACACCTCGTGCCACTCATTACCGACCACAACACCTCCTTGCGGTGTTTATCCGCTATGCTGGCAAGACGGAATCCTACATTACCTTCTTCAAACGGGCGTCTCGTTTTTTTCCCTGTGTTTTATGTCGTAGTTTTCCCTCAAAATACAGGCACGTACCCCATGTATAGGGGCAAGGGGGTGGGGGGTCGGCTCTTAAAGAAAATCTGGAAACTCCGCATTTTTGTCCTGCTCAAAACATTGGTCCAAAACCCTACCAATAACCCTAAGAATTTAGTAGATTACCCTCCCGCTCCGAGTAGGTCCTGTAATTAGGATCGGCGCCAATATTAAAACGTTTAACGGTACCGCACCCACACATTACCGAAAGCGCTCCGTCGGATGTGATTTCCAGTTTTTTTGGGGTCCATAACAACCGATGGCATTTTTTACAAATTGTTCTCTTTATCGCAGGAAGCAGTGATGTCTTGGTTTTCTTACTAATTAGGTCCATTGATTTGATATAATTGCGTGCCAAAGGCGTATGTGCGTCTGTTCTTGCTTTCTGTCTTGCTCTTGTTTGGTAAGCGGATATTTGGTAGAGGTAGTTTAATCTATGGAAATGGTCCTGGTTCGCAATCGTCCTTGGTGGCGGTACTAGCAGAGTACCATTTTCGTCGATCTCAGGTTTCATCTTTCCTCCGTGTGCTTTCTTGCCCATCTTTTTGCTTGTCTTTTCTCTGTCGGCGATGTGGGAAGGACAGTAGAAGAACCACGTATTGTTTTATTTTCTGTTCATCTTTTTTTTCCGTTCTTTTCATTTTGGTAATTTTTTTTCTTTTCCTTTCTTGAATTTATTCGGCGATATTCAGTAGAGGAGTGATCTCTGTAGCGTCATCCCCGTCTGCCTGTTGAGGAATCGACTTGTCATGATTCTTGAGTACTATGAGTTCCGGTCCGGTTGCATCCATGTGCCAGGTATTAAGTTTGAGAATGTTGAGTGCGCCCTCTTCTTCTGCATTCAACTCCTTGACAATAAGTTTCACGTTCTGAAGACTCGAGCTCAGTGAGCCGTTTATTATTACAATCTGGCAGAAAAGTAATAAAATATCGAGTAGTACCAGAAGTAGCTTGCTAGGAAACGCTGTGGGTACCGGACAAGTAAATTCCCTTATCAAAAGCATTATCACAAATCCGTACGGTTTGGAACATATGTCTCTCGATACGTCTAGCCTAATGTGGTATACTATACAGTACGCTGTTTCTAGAAGTATTAGGCCTTGGTAATATCGTATGGCTTTGTTTATTATCATTCTTACAATAGGTGTTTCTAACCCTCTGATGGCAAGACTTTCATCATCTTCCTGATCATTGTCGCGGCCCACCTCTAAATAGTTCTTCTTCAGGTACCTGAGTGTCAATTCCTGAATGAAATCACAGAGCGATGAAATTATCCACCCCAGGAGGATCAAGAATAATGATCCATCTTTGATAAACCTCAAGTACAGGCAGCAATAAACGAATTTCTGCAAATTCGCTATCACTGACCTTTGTCGTCCATTGTCATCTTCCAAATGCAACATTTCCTTCCGATGCCCTGCTCCTTTCCCTTTCTGTATTAGCTTGTCATCTAAGCCTTCGTCATTGAAGTATCCCTTCCCTTTCTTTCCCTGGAGAAAAGCCATATGAGAAGTTTATATTACCCGGTTTAAAGTTTGTTTTTTTTTTTTTTTCTACCACTAGAATGCTCTCTATAGTACCCATGATGCATTAGTTGAACACTAGCAGGTCAGGTTTTGTACCCTCCCGAATTATGGCTATCTCCTCAATTGCGATGACATTGTCAATATGAAACTAAGTTGTCAATTATCCTAGTTTGCGGCCACCTATGCCCCTTGTTGAAAATGGTACGCCTTTCAGAGATACTTGAATCTTAGGCACTTTTGGCGTAAGATTCTTGACGTTTTCTTTTCTTTTCAAACCTGAAAAGTGTTTGCATTTCTCTTTCAATTTTATTTCAAAAAAAAAGAAAAAAGGGTCCGTTTTATTATTTCTTGGCATTGGACCCTTTTTTCCTTGGTGCGGTTACCGCCGCCGCGCACATCCATGTGTCAAGATTTTTGTGCCATGGAAAGGGCCATCGAGTTTCATCATGAATTTGGATAGCGCCAGACTAGTCTTTCACATGTAAGTCCGTGAAACCACATAAACATTTTACTCTTTAACTGCTCAAAAAGCTGGCACTTTCTGTTCCTAGCTAGAAACATAACATTACAGGGTCGCTATGTCCACTAAGTTGCCTATTGTGATTTCAAACGGAACAGCCTTCAAAAAAGTCCCCGTTCAATTGCTGTTGAATAGCGGATCAGAGGCACAACATGGCCTCCCTAGGAACGCTGACTCTCAGCCTGCTCGACCAAGAACGGGCATTACTAGGACATGTGGGCAATGTGGAGAGATTAAGACTTCATTACAATGGAGGGAGGGCCCTAACGGTGCTGCTTGCCTGTGTAATGCTTGTGGGTTGTTTTTTAGAAAATTGATTCTGCGCTTCGGTAGAGCAGCTGCTAAAAGATACATGGAGCAAATTAAAGGTACCGGGACTAAGAGAAGGATCCCCAAAGAACTTACCGGAACTGTCAGATTCTGACCCATTATACTTTTTCAGCTTTCAACCTATCGGGACAAAAAGACAATGTAACGTTCAACATGTAATAATAAAATCGTTAACGACGATAATGAGCGCAGTTCTTTTAAAATAATGTGTTTTTTTTTTTTACATTTTCCTTTGTCGAATATATAAAGTTTCTTCTTCTGTATGTAAAAGTATTTTTATTTTATGTTATTGAATTTGTTTTTTTGTTATTTATGTATACGCGACTATCTATCAGTTTGGTACCTCGAACACCAGAGATACACCTTCATCACCTGCAGTTATTACTTTTCTCTTCTGCTCGGTGCCGGTATTTGCCACAGGATGCAGTAATATAAAATCAAGAACCCCCATATTATGGCCCACACAAACAAACTTCTCTTGGCCAGTTCTTGCATTAAACTGGTAAACCTTACCATTGATACACGATGCGAATAAGTCATCATTATCAAACATAAGTTTTGTAACAGAATCTTCGAGAACAAACTTGTGTCTTACTCTCCATGCACTTGTATCATATAAGAGTATTTCACCGCAGACAAGGCCAATGGCCATAAGGGAGAATTTGGATGACCAAGAAATGGATTCAATGGAGGCATCTAATTCGTCTTGTTCTGGCTTTAGTTCAATCACTGTAGATAAATGTAAAATCGCACCGCCATTGTTACAATTAATTACTGCCAGAAGACCATTGTTGGACCCACATGCCACGACACCCGAGTTACCCTTGGTCAAAGTTTCCGGAGCTAATGATAGGGAAATCCATGGAGCTTCTAATCCCTTGATTTCTGCCTGTGTGATCTTAAATAATTGTTGGCCAGTGAAGCAATTCCATGCCACAATAGTGCTATCCAAAGAACAAGTGACTAATTCCAGCGTATTTTCACCCTTGTCGGGGTTAATGAATTCACCCATAGAGCAATCTTGCTGGTGTACAAAACCAGACATTAACTGTTCCAAAGAACCATCCTGCTCATTAATCTGGTAGCACCAAACAGATCCATCAGTTGCACCAAACGCAAACGTCCTTGCTATAGTGGGATGAGTTTTCAGCCAAACAATCTCTTCGACTTCTTGCATTTGCGATGCCAACTTCCACTGAGCGCCACCTTTTTGACCCATGTGTACAAGAACCTTCCCCGACATATCGGCAGTGACCAAGAAGCCCCCTTCAGAAGTGAAAGAACATGAAATCACAGATTCGCCATAACCGGTTAGAGTGCCAGCAAACTTGGGTGGCTGTGAATGTGATGTCCAAAGATGTGCCAAGTTATCACCCCCACCGGTACATACTAGCGGCAGGTTAGGATGATGGCCAATGGCAAACACGGAGTCTGTGTGCTTATCGAAATAGGTAAGCGAGTTGTTGGACATGTCGACCTCCAAAGCTTCCTCATCATCATTCATCATTTCATCATCGTCGTCATTCTCTCCTTCAATATCAACGGGAACGTCTTGTTCGACCTCCACAGTGGGCACAATCTCCTGCTCAACTTCTTCGGTAGTTATAAACTCTTCTTGAGGTTCCATTACGCTTAATGTGTCGCTATTTGGTGCTGTTTTGGTCTTCAAAAGGCCTCATCTAAAGCCCATCGAATGTATCTCTTTAGTTATTCATAGTGAAAATTTTGCCAGAAAAAGAAACGGCGGGCGGGTGATAATGCGGCGAGTGGGAATTTCTTACTTAAAAATATACTTAACCAAGTATTCTCACTTAGTGTGTTCGAAGGTACCTGGCAAAAGCAACAAACACAGGACAGTATAGCATTATGATGGGGTTTGAATGGGGTTTTAAACCCAGCAGTAAAATAACACAGAGTACAGTCAGTTCACAAGGCACAGGCAATGTAATGATTCCAACTGCTGGAGTGAAACAAAAAAGGCGGTATGCCAACGAGGAGCAAGAAGAGGAAGAACTACCTCGTAACAAGAATGTGATGAAATATGGGGGCGTCTCCAAGAGGAGGCCTCAGCCAGGATCGCTCATCAGAGGGCAGCCTCTGCCCTTGCAACGAGGCATGGAACTAATGAACAAGAACCAATTACAGCAGTTGTTGGTGGATTTGATGACAAAACATCCAGAAATACAACAAAGCGTACATACGAGAGTCATCGGATTAGACTTCAGTATACAAAAGTGTCTGGACATGTTGAAACAAAAATCAGAAGCCGTTTACCAGAGCATACCTTACAATAGGTCTTATGAGAGTAATAAATTAGATGACTATGCTTTCGTGAGAATGAAACCTCAAATTCTGGAGTTCTTAAACTGTTTGGTGGATTTCATACTGGATAACATTCCACCACGTTTGGAAAATTTGCACGCATCATTAAAATTCTTAGACATTTGCACGGAATTAGTTATCAAATTGCCCAGATTTGAATTAGCTAGTAATAATTACTACTACGATAAATGCATTGAACAATTGTCTCACGTATGGTGTACGCTTATTGAACATGTTGCCCGTGACAGGATAATTTTATTAGCAGATAATAGCTCCGTCTGGAAAAGTCATATGACAAGATTACAGGTATACAATGAACATTCAAATGGGTTATTGGAACGCCCACTCCAGCTGTTCAAATCTTTAGATATGGGTAGCCCTTCAGCAGCATCGTCATCAACATTATCACTTCAAGAAAGTATTATTTACCACCACGATACCATGACAGCAAACGAAAACAATAACAATAGTGGTAGCGCTGCTACTGATTCGCCCTTTAACTAAGGATAGAATGGTTCTTTTGCTTTTTCAAATACATTAATATGTATATATATGTATATATAAATGTATGACTGTGTAATGTTACATATGCAGAAGTATCCGATTTTTTTTTGATTTTTTCTTTTATTTCATAAATCCAGTTTTTTACTGAAAGATAAACTTAATCCCTTCAACAGCTGTTGAGGATTAATCACTTGTGAGTGGTCATCGTCCGTTTCGCTTGAGATCTTTCTCATTGTTTCTATGTTCAATTTATTCACTTTTGAATTTGTTATTTCGTTTAAGGCTAGTGAGTGCGAGTTTAATATATGCGACTGGTACCTTAGCTCATCGACTTTTGTTTCTAACTTTGTCTCAACATCTGCAATCGCAAGGTCTGGCTCTTCTGTATCCGACAACGGTTCCAGTGGTTGTGATGAGAATGAAGTCAATTCTTGCCATTCAAGATCTGGTCTCGAAGTGTCTAAAGTGACTGCCCATTCTTTCACTTCATTTTTGATCGCGTTCACCTTGCTCGTTAAAATGCTAAGATTCTTTGTGTTTTCCACGTTTTTGCTATTAGGTAATAGTTTTTTTGGTTCTTTCGGTAGGGCTTTTCTCCTTTCACTAAATTTACGTCTAGACCTCTGTATTTCCGAGTAGTCCACCTCATCGTCGTCGTCGTCGTCGTCGTCGTTTTCCTGAAACAGTTGTCGCAGTTCCGTGTCATCGTAGTTTTCAGTATTATCCAGAATCTTCTCCTCATCTTCATCCTCATATTTTTCCTCATCTTCCCAATCTATCGCAATATGATCTTTTTTAAGATCATCGACAAACTCTTTTATTATCACCATAGCCAGACGTTTGGGATCCACATAATCAGTTTCTGCCTTTGTTGATTCGAGCTTGGATTTTTTGGCCAGATGTTCAAGTTCCCCTTCTTCCTCTTGGTTTTTAGCCTTCAACTCCAATTTATGCAGAGATCTCATTAAACACCAGTTGAAAAGCTGTCGTATTTGTAAATTTTTACCAAAAGACGCATTTCCAACCACGGTGTAAAAATCCTCTTCAGGAATATCCTTGTGCGGAGATATAATAGTGCTTCCCCCATTAGCTTGAGATGCTAACATAGACAATCTTCTACCTCTCTGACTTCCGATTGATTTTTTCCTTTCCCTTGTTCGTTGAATGTAGTGTGGTTGCTGAAGTTGTTGTTGATGGAATGATCCGTACGGAAACAATTGCGGAGCTGGCAGCAATTGTTGTGATGAAGATATATTTTGGGGAGTAGTCATATCGGGACCGCCTGCAGCAGTGGGTTGCGAATAAAAGGGCTGTAATGAGGAGTTGGGCATAATCGAATGCATTGGTGATCCAGGATATGGTATCATTGCAGGAGTTGGTGCATTCATCGGATGGTAGTAATAGTAATAAGGCATATATGGAGCGGGCATTGCACTTGCATTAACATTCGCAGTCGCATTTGCAGTCGCATTTGCAGTCGCATTTGCAGTCGCATCTCCACTATGATTGTCGTCAGCAATTGGCGCAGAAGAATTGAAATTCTCCACTCTCTTGGCCTTTTTTATATCTTGCAGGTTATCCAGCCTTTCGCCCAGAGTAGGGAACCCCTGGATATGTTTATTCTTGTGTCGTTTGAATTTCAAATCGGGGCTCAAATTCGACACGGATTGTTTATTCTCAAAATATTCGGTCTCCTCCTCATCTTTCTGGGTGGGCTCGTTGCTTTGTAGAGTAGCCTTGGAGTCGGATTCCAATATTGGGATAGTTTCCATCCGCAATGGGTATACTTGTTTGTGTGTTCTTTGATGCAGCATCGGCGGCGTACCGGAGACCGTTTGTGTGGGTTCCAGACTCATCCTCTACCTAAATAAAGAAAAATTTGTGTGTGGTACAATAGAAGAGGCCCGGTTTCACAACTCTGCCTGGTACTTTGTGCTTTTATCAATTGGCGGTTCTTTTGATGTTTATTTTGATTTGTTTATCATTTGTGAATTTTTGCTTTTACTAGAAATATATATCATTTTAAACGAAGCCACATATAAACGCTGAACTACACTGTAATTCATCATATAGTAAGCTGTCTTATATACTAAATTATCACTTCCAAAATGTAATAAACGTCTTTTGGCAATGGGGTACTCTGTGGTTTGCCCTTTGTATTATTTAAGCAATTGAAGTGAGGAATAAGCGGCCGTTCTGCAGTATGTCTTTTCGGGAGACTCTTTCTGCTACAGATTTTTGTAGATTCTATATCTACTCCATATTGATACATGCCTTGATATTATTTGTCCGTTGACGACCATCTATAACGCCGGGTTGTTTGGATATAAACATTTTGGTTTGGTTCTGCGCTCTTGACTTTGATGTGCCCCTATGGCAGCTCTTCTCGGTATATACGTGCTGCTATGAATAGAGCGTTAAGCCAGTCATAGTGTTTTAGTTTCACTCTTGCTGAACTCAACTTTCAAAGGCTTACCAAAGAATCGCTCGCCGTTTAATGAAATCTGGGCCAGACTGGCCTGGTCGATGGTTCTCATGGTGATAAAGGCTTGGCCCCGCTGTTTCTTGAAATTCATGCTAACCTTCAGTACCTCTCCAAACGTAGCAAAGAGCAAAAAAAGGTTTACTCGCAGTCGTTGCATATTAATTTTTTCATTAAGCTGGCTCACGTACAGCGTATTTTTAGCTTCCGTTACTGGTTCAGCCACAGTGTGATGAGTATCGCGATCAATCCTCTGCTTTTTCCTTGCTGGTTCAACCATTACTATATCCTACGTGTGAATGATGCGTGAGTTTCGAAACAGTTGCTCGGTCAGTGCCCTTTGCCACTTTTACCTATTGTTTTCTTTCAGTTGAAAAGTTTCATAACGCCAAAAAGATAAAAAATTAATCAAAAATACTTTGAAGCTGAAGAGAAAAGCGTGCCATAATACTAGCAAAAATTAGTTTTAGCAACTCAAAAAACTGTTTTATAAACATCATGACCAATTCAGTAAAGACTAATGGGCCAAGCTCCTCAGACATGGAGTACTACTATAAGTCGCTCTATCCATTCAAACACATTTTCAACTGGCTGAATCATTCGCCCAAACCTTCTAGGGATATGATTAACAGAGAATTCGCTATGGCGTTCAGGTCAGGTGCTTACAAAAGGTATAATTCTTTTAACTCTGTGCAAGATTTCAAAGCACAAATAGAAAAAGCCAACCCAGACAGATTTGAAATCGGTGCCATATATAACAAACCGCCAAGAGAACGTGATACTCTATTAAAAAGCGAATTGAAAGCTTTAGAGAAGGAGTTGGTGTTTGATATTGATATGGATGATTACGATGCCTTCAGAACGTGTTGCTCCGGAGCCCAAGTTTGCTCTAAGTGCTGGAAATTTATATCTTTGGCAATGAAAATTATGAACACGGCCCTAAGAGAGGATTTTGGTTATAAGGACTTCATCTGGGTATTTTCAGGTAGACGTGGTGCTCATTGTTGGGTAAGCGACAAACGGGCACGGGCTTTGACGGATGTACAACGAAGAAACGTTTTAGATTATGTCAACGTGATTAGAGACAGAAATACTGACAAGCGATTGGCTTTGAAGAGGCCTTATCACCCTCATCTTGCTCGTTCTTTGGAGCAATTGAAACCTTTCTTTGTCAGCATTATGCTCGAAGAGCAAAATCCTTGGGAAGATGACCAACATGCTATCCAAACTTTATTGCCTGCATTATATGATAAACAATTGATTGATTCATTAAAGAAGTATTGGCTGGACAATCCAAGGAGGTCAAGCAAAGAGAAGTGGAATGATATAGATCAGATAGCTACATCGCTCTTCAAAGGCCCCAAGCAAGACTCTCACATAATTAAGTTACGTGAATGTAAGGAAGATCTCGTATTGATGACTCTTTATCCGAAGCTGGATGTGGAAGTTACAAAGCAAACAATTCATTTGTTAAAGGCCCCTTTTTGTATTCATCCTGCTACGGGGAATGTCTGTGTGCCTATTGATGAATCCTTTGCACCTGAAAAAGCACCTAAGCTAATTGATCTTCAAACAGAAATGGAGAAAAATAATGATGTTTCATTAACAGCTTTACAACCTTTTATCAATCAGTTCCAAGCATATGTGAGTTCTCTTTTGAAAAATGAACTGGGTTCAGTGAAAAGAGAACGTGAAGATGATGATGAACCGGCTTCTTTAGATTTCTGATGGTGAAATCTTTTTGTAACAATAAAAAGGGTGTATATATATATATATGACTACTATAGCTTTTGGTTCAATTTTTGTTTAGCTGATAACGCATTCCGCTGGTAAGTCATTCGAAGTGTCACTTCCAGGGGTGTTGGGCCTTGACTTCGATTTTGCGCAAATTTCAATGAACTGATGGCCAGGCTCGTGAAACCATTCAAGAACCTGGTAGTCAGTGTTATAGGTATAATGACCTGATGATGAACGAATTGACAACCGGCTTGGTGTAAAATGGTGCCGTGGTATAAAAATATATGTAGGGACAGTTATCTGTTCAGGTGTCGTTTTACCAACTAATTTCAAAAGGTAGGATTTATTACATAAGTTAAACTCAGCAAACTCAAATCTTCCGTGAATTTTTATGGGGAATGGTCTCATTATAGCATCAAGAGCTCTGAACCCTGACAAGTCGCTCTTTAAAGTGCACGAGGGACTATCCAAATCTAATTGATTATCTGGTTTTATGAAACTTGGTGGTTGTGAAGAACCCGATTTAGATGTAGAAGTGGATACCGAAGCCACAGTAGAGGCTGGAGATGGCTCAGGCGTAGGAGTTCTTGCTCGGGAATCGTGATAGAGTGGTTTGTCATCCGGGGACCAAATCGAAAAATCTTCATTGTTCCAATTGTCACCCCATATATGTGAATTAATACTGCAATAACACCATAAGGTGTACGAAAGATTACTTCCTTCTAATGCAAATCCAAGAGCATCCAATGCAGCGGTCTGTGAAGAATAGTCGTTTGTAATATATGCTTTCTTGTCGTCCATGTCAAATGGAATACCAATTTCGGTGAAGAATACAGGTACTTTTTTTCCAAGCATGGATTTAGCGTCCTTTTGCATTTCTGATAATTGCTTCCTAATGCATTTCCGTATATTGTTTTCGCCAAGCACTACAGCGAAGGCAGGATTTGAGTATTTTTTGTTTACTAGTCCATACGTGTCTATGCCAATTCTTTTATTCCATGTCTTATACATTAGTGTCATACCATCATAAAAGTGACATGCACAAATCGTCCTATTGTCCAATATTTTAGAATTTTGTAAATTGGGTGGTGGCTTCATTACCGGCGGTTGAATTATAATAAACAATTCTTGATCGAATTCCCTAAACTTGTTATAAATTCCAGTGTAATAGTCAACAAAATGATTGTTTATAAATACCGTTGCATCAGGTTGGCTAAAGTAATTTGGTTTGAGTAAAACAGGGCGTTTACCATTCTGAATCTCCCAAACACCATGGAGTTTCCAAATGCAAGTGTCTGGTTTCCATTCAGGGTTCCTTTCCCAATTATACTTCGCATCTATCGCATCTCTTTCCTCTGCACTCAGCCAAGCTTTTTTGCCTTTGGGATTGATTGTGCACGGTTTTCCCTTAGAAAATCCAAAAAATGTCCTTTTATATTGATCTATTGTGCACTCAATACCTTCACCCAGCATAAAGCTTTGAAATGCCGTTGGCGTTTTGCCCAATTTCAAATTTCTCTCTTTCGGAATCACATCGAGATTTGTTTCACCAATGTAACCACAGTTTGGCTCGTTCATAGACTCTAATCCAATAATGCAGTTGCTCTCAAACAACTCAGGAGCCTTTTCTTTAATTCTTGCGCACAGTGTCATGATTGCATCATTAAACCTTCCTTGCAAGTAATCCTGTATGTTTTCTCCATTAATTGTGCACTTAGGAGCATATTGTTTCCCACCAAAGAATAACGTAAACATTGTTTGACACGCCAGTTTGAAGTAGTTTGTAGGCCAAACCATCTTAGGGTAGGACTCTTCATCTTTGCCAACTTCCCTGCCCGTTTTGGGGTCAATATAATAATTATGTAAGATTGCAGCATCGGTGGCCAGGAAGTTTGCAGGTTGAAACCCTGCACAGTATAAGGTCCATAGCGGTGCTCCAGATCCACCGCTAAACCTAGACCAGACGTCTTGGTGAGGGTCCAAATAAATGTACATACCTTGTTGTACGCTGTTAATCCTGGTTAGTACCTCGACGATATAATCCATATAGTCAAAATCGTACTGTCCTGGACCAGCATGTTCAAGAGATTCCCAGGTGAAGGGTAAACGAATGGTATTGTAACCCAGTGATTTCAATCTGATGATATGCTGTTCGATATCATCAAGAACTAAGGGGTGATTGATGAAACTGACTTTATCAGCATCCTCGAAAAACGTGTCATTTTCTATGGGAGCGTGGGTGGATAGGAATGGCTTTGCAGGGATTTTAACTGACGGATCCAAATTGACACCACGCAATTGGATCTCGTTGCCATCTTTATCGCAAAACTGACCGTCTGCAGAAATGTGTATTTTGGCAGGCATATGATCTGTTCTTATTAAATTCAAACAATTTAGGTACGAAAGAAAAAGAAATAAATAAATAAAAAAAGAGAAGAAAGGTTAAGAAAATAACTGTCAGTAGAATTATTGCGAAATATAGAATTAATATTAATTCCATTGTTAAGGTTTACCAGAGATATAGAAACCTTAAACGAAGGCAATATTCGAGCGGATATGAAAAAAATAAAATAAACATACTCCGATACGGGGAGTCGAACCCCGGTCTCCACGGTGAAAGCGTGATGTGATAGCCGTTACACTATATCGGATTATAATCTATATTTTTTCTCCTTCGATTTTATGTACTACTAATTTGATAATTTTGGGTTTAATATGGTTTTTTACTGAAGTACCTGCTTACCAACAGTAGAGATATTTAACGAATGCTTTCCTAAGACGCTTTTTATGCTTCAATTGGGCAGATATTAAAAATTCATCAATTAACAATGTTTATTTGACAATCTGGTTCGTCAAAAAAAAAAAAAAAAAAATCACGTCCAGATCTGTTAAACCTTAAAGGTAGGTGCTCACGATAACCGATTGATCTCTCAGTCGCATAGTAGCTATGTATACTCTGTTTATCAATCGCTTGTTATTATAAATTGGCTTGATCACATGACACGTCGACGATATTTTTTTCTTGTTAGGGGCAAAAGTTGGTATTGGAAGAAAAAAAGCATTAGAAAGCCATATAGATCTATTGGCGAAACACACGTCGAGAAGCAGGAAGAGGAAGAATCTATCAGCGACGCGAAATTGCTAATCTGTACAACTGAATATGTATAACCCGTACCAGCAACAGGGCATGGGTTACCAGCAGCAACAGCAGCAACAGCAGCAACAACCAAATGGATTCTACCCGCAGCAGCAGCAAGGTCAGTCTTCAAACCAGCCCCAAGGCCAGCCTCAACCACAACAGCAAATGGCGTTTAACCAGCCTCAGGCTACCGGAATTGGTGGGATGCCTCAAAGTTTTGGTAATTCTTTCTCAAGTATGCCACAGCAGCCCCAAACGGGTTACAATAATAATGGAAATAATGGTAGTGTATATGGTAATGGTAATTTTGGCCAACAACCCCAGCAGCAACAACAGCAGGTGAAACCGCAGCATACGGGATACGTACCAAATTCCAGTATGCCTATGATGAATACTACTGGCACCATGCCTCCACCTAATCCGGCTCAACAGCCTCAGCTACAATCCATACAACCCCAAGGAACAGGCTATTACCAAGCTGCTAATACTGCAAATGTACACTCAGTACAACCTTTGCAATCTCAAGGGACAGGATATTATGTGTCTACACCCAATTTGATCTCTTCTAATCAAACCCAGCAGCCCCTTCAGGCCCAGGGCACTGGTTATTATCAATCTCAACCTCAACAGGTGCCACCTCCTCAGCAAGCACAGTCCTTGCAACCTTTGAAGCCGCAGCAAACAGGATTTTACCTTCAACCGCAAAACCAAGCTCCCTTAGAACCATTAAAGCCCACCGCAACTGGCTTTGTCAACTCATTTGCCAACAACGGTCTAAACAATGATATCAAAATCCCTGCCATTAGATTGTCGTTTATTACTGCCCAAGATCAGGCAAAATTTGAGACTCTATTCAGATCAATTGTTACCAATGGTTCGAATACTGTTTCCGGTGCTAATTGTAGGAAAATTTTGATGAGATCCGGTTTGCCACCTTCTCAACTCGCAAGAATTTGGACGCTTTGTGATACATCAAAAGCAGGTGAGTTACTGTTTCCTGAATTTGCATTAGCAATGCATTTGATCAATGATGTCTTACAAGGTGACACTATCCCTTACGAATTGGATTCTAAGACAAAAAACGAAGTTTCAAGTTTTATTGACGCCATTAATTTAAGCATTGCAAACCAGGATTCTTCCGCAAACGATGCCCCAAAAACTCCCTTTGATGAATTCATTACAGCGGGCGTACAAAATTTGCAACCTCAACCAACAGGATATATGCCTCAAACTAGTTTTGGTATCCCATTACAGTCTCAAATTACTGGAGGCGGTGTTGCCTCGGCGTTGAATCCTCAATCCACAGGATTTATGGCACCAACCACTTTCAACATGTCAATGAATACCGGAACTCCCGGATTGAACCCCCAAATTACTGGAGGAGCACCTGCCTCTATGCAACCCAACATTACTGGCAATGCTTTGCAACCTCAGACAACTGGTATGATGCCACAGACAACTGGTATGATGCCACAGACAACTGGTATGATGCCACAGACTTCATTTG
>ERZ794947.178-NODE-178-length-14527-cov-128.875622_pt1 | contig 14527 bp, 11 predicted proteins | sample MGYA00511908_ERZ794947 | MGnify/ENA primary metagenome ERZ794947 (study PRJEB30137, sample SAMN04331400) | food metagenome | isolation source: control ferment replicate 2c | study: EMG produced TPA metagenomics assembly of the Comparison of meta-barcoding and...
AAAAAAAAAAAAAAAAAAAAAAAAAAAAAAAAAAAAAAAAAAAAAAAAAAAAGAAAAAGAAAGAAAAAGGGGGAATAACACAGCCGCGGGTAACATGAAGCGGCGCGAGCGATACGTCCGTGTTAAGTGATATCAATCTTTCTGCGGGTAATAAGTCTAGTCAAGTCCGCTGTATTTTTTCTTTCGCTCTCGCTCTCTTTCTCTCTTCGCTCATGGAGCGGTAAAAAAAAACATGCATATCGAGTCGAAGCCCAGCAAAATTAAAAAAAATGTAGCCTTCAGTGGAAACCCAGTGATGCTCGCACACAACGTAATGGAGCATTGAAGAGCTACAAACGGTAGATAAAAAAGAAAAAGAAGCAATACAATAGGTTATTGCATACTATCATAAGCATACAGATAAAGGAGTTCTGCACATACGGTCCCTCTTTCTCTTCCTATTATTCTTCAGTCCCCTCCTCGCTCTTTTTAGATTCGACATTACAAGGTGAAATACTATTGAAGCTGAAAAACATCCATAATAAAAGGAACAATAACAATGGTATCTAGAGGCCCCGACGAATGGCTTGAAACAATAAAGAAATGCCAGGCGCTAACTGAAAACGAGATGAAACAACTGTGTGAAATGGTGAAAGAACTTTTGATGGAGGAAAGTAACATCCAGCCGGTACAGACCCCCGTTACTGTATGTGGAGACATACACGGCCAATTTCATGACTTGTTAGAGCTATTCCGTACTGCGGGTGGCTTTCCTGACGATATAAACTACATTTTTCTCGGTGATTACGTGGATCGTGGCTACTATAGTCTGGAAACTTTTACGCTTTTAATGTGTCTGAAAGTCAAGTACCCGGCAAAGATAACTTTGGTCAGAGGAAACCATGAGTCCAGACAAATTACTCAAGTTTACGGGTTTTACGAGGAATGCCTGAATAAGTACGGATCTACCACCGTATGGAAGTATTGCTGTCAAGTTTTTGATTTCCTGACGCTGGCCGCTATAATTGACGGTAAGATCTTATGTGTCCATGGAGGGTTATCTCCCGAGATTAGAATGCTCGATCAAATCAGAGTCTTGTCAAGAGCTCAAGAAGTGCCACACGAGGGTGGGTTCTCGGACCTGCTTTGGTCAGACCCTGACAATGTAGAGGCTTGGCAAGTTTCCCCTCGTGGTGCAGGATGGCTCTTTGGCAGTAAAGTTGCTAGAGAGTTTAACCACGTTAATGGACTGAACCTTATTGCCCGGGCTCACCAACTGGTTATGGAAGGGTTCAAGTACCATTTTCCTGAAAAGGACGTTGTAACCGTGTGGTCCGCGCCAAATTACTGTTATAGATGTGGTAATGTCGCGAGTGTAATGAAGGTCGATGAGGATCTGGAACCTACTTTCAAAATTTTCTCCGCTGTTCCCGATGACTACATAAGAGAATCCACGGCAAACCATAATAATCAAAGAGCCGGCTATTTCTTATAACACGACGGCATGCCCTCCCTAACTCGACGAATAAAAATAATTTTCACAATAAAAAAAAGACTACGAAAATCAGAAACTTTTTCATTACGCCATTTGCTACGATACGATACACAACAAGCACATTCTAAGAGCATTCCATTTACTATGGTCAAAATGACCAAATAAAAATAAAAAAAAAAAGAAGGAATGAGAACTAGTAACTACACATTCAACAATTGCAGTTTTCTTTCCTTTTTGTCCTTGTCCTTTCTTTCCTATATATATATATATATATATATATATAATACTACTATGTTATATTACATTATATTATTATCACAATAATTATTACGTTCATCGTGCCGAAACGTCACCTCCCACGGTTTGGATCTATCGAAAGAGGGTGGAATCCCTGATAATAAAAAAACTTTAATCAACACTCGGGAGGGGAGATATAAAAGACTGGCGCTACTTAAAGAGCTGATTCGCCAAGGCAGAAAAGCATAACCATATCAAATCTCCTCCTTCAAAGCTAGCACGCCTTCCAAAATGACCCACGGCTTGAAAGCTCTGTTTGCCTTGCTATTTCTTTACACAGCTGCTGTCAATGCGGGTGTAATTGGCATATTCAACGCCCTTCCCCCACCAAACACCAAACCAATTAACGGCGAATCTCCACTTTACCAATGTGACATTCTAGACAAGCAACTTGTGGAAATCAAAGAGGTCAATTTGGACCCTAACCCCCCTGTTCGTGGCGAAAATTTGACCATTTCTGCTAACGGTGAGGTCTTTGAAACTATAGAAGAGGGGGCATATATCGACGTTGAAGTCCGTCTAGGATACATCAGACTGTTATCCCAGACTTTTGATTTGTGTGAAACATTAGAAGATAACGATATCGAAGGCTTATCCTGTCCAATTGAACCAGGTGAATACAACATTAAGAAAATAGTTGAGATCCCAGGCGAGGTCCCACCTGGCAAATATGTTGTTGTAGCAAGAGCTTACACTGAAAAGGATGATCTGATCACTTGCTTAACCGGAGAAGTCGTCTTCCCACCAAGGTGATCTGATTCATACAACTCATTGATCCGTGTTTATTTCCCTTCTCGTTCCATGTATTCTTTTCTTTTACCCCATGTTCTCTTCACCCGTCGAGTCAGGGTTTTTCCTCTTTTTGTTATAACCACCATCTAGTCGAATGTGGTTACTCTTAATATTTTTTTGTCGGCCAATGCTTCAGCGCCTTTGTCAACACCTACTTCTTTTCCATTCCTTTCCTCTAATTAAAAATCATCTATTTAGTGTGTACGTATTAAAAACATGTCATTACATTGATATCTCATTGCAAAATTTCTCCCTTACACACATCTTTGGTTATTATATATGATGACAGGTTCGTTCTCCGGGTAATGCGGACTTTACATATTAATTCTTTTCCCAGTATTTTAGGCAGAATATAAAAGCTTTGAGGCTTTAAGTGAGACAAAAGTCTTACCATAGCAACACGAGGGCTCGCCGAAACTTCCATCTAAAATAAAGAGTGCCCATTAATGTCCGGAAAACCACCAGTTTATAGATTACCCCCTCTTCCCAGACTAAAAGTGAAGAAACCTATCATTAGGCAAGAAGCGAACAAATGTCTTGTTTTAATGTCAAACTTATTACAATGCTGGTCTTCATATGGTCATATGAGCCCTAAATGTGCTGGCTTAGTAACGGAATTGAAAAGTTGCACTAGTGAAAGTGCCCTCGGCAAAAGAAACAACGTTCAAAAGAGCAATATTAACTATCACGCCGCTAGGCTGTATGATAGGATCAACGGTAAACCCCATGATTAATTTTATGTCCAAAAGCAGCAAGAATGAAAACTTGATAATATTAAAGTCATGGCCTTGTATATACAAATTAAATAGTCTCAACGGAAAATATATAAACTTTTAATCTAATAGTAACATCAGCATTTTATTTTCTTTCCTCCGTTAAACCGTACTTAATTCTTGATCCTGCCTGCTCTCTCTAAAGTGTCATCAACCAAATACCAGCCAGGATAGTAATTGTCATGGTATTTGCTGAATCTTTCCTTATCCACCACGGAAATAGGTGACGTGTTTATAGCGGAACTACGTTCGCCTTCTGCGTCCTTGCCAAATGCATGAATGATTTCCCATTCAAAATGCAAGGCTGGATTATTGGAGTCCTTTCTCAAGTGTGGGTTAGGCAATGAGTTGTTAATTCCGCCGATTGATGTGAAACCTTTACCATATAGTCCACAAATTGGCTCATTAGAATACAGTAAGAAACTCCATATATTGGTTAAGTCCCAGTGTAAGAGAGGTTGCAACCTCATAAAATCAGGCCAGTTAGAATCTGTTCTTTGAATAGGCTTTAATGCTTCACCAAATGGGTCTGTGTGTCTAATACCTATCACTATAGCTTCGGTCTCAGGGTATATCTTTATAAAATCTCTAAATGCGTCTGCCATATTGACCGATGCACCAGATTGCCTTTGTGATTCGTATAAGGAAAGGCAATATCGCTCTGAGGTTTCCAGTACAAAATTCTCTAATGTAGGGAAAGTTTCTTCTTGATCAATGAAAACAGTTGGAAGTCTTTGCATGGGGAAGCTTTGAAACTCGAAATCGAATTGGGAATTTTGAGCCTTAATGAAGAAATATTCCCATAAGCAACTCAGATATAACAGTAGTAATACCTGGCAATCTTTTCCTCCGTTGTACGAGAATGATATTTCCCCATTCAGTGGACTCCAACGTACAAAAATTTCACTTAGTAAGTATTTTCTTGTCAACCGTATCGCTTCTTGTGTACTTGCTATTATCTGAGATTTCTGGTCTATGTGTAAGTAAGAGTTTGTTATCTCATAACACATCTCAGCAGCCTTGCTCAACTGCATATTGTGCTCCCCTATTTGTTTATTACTTTTTGCAAATGTTGCCCTCTATACCGAGAAAGTAATATCAGTTTTTTCCACTCTCAGTCAACAAAATCTTTCGAAGATTTTTCGAGGCTCTTCCTATAGACGGATCCTTAGGTTCTTGCTAACCAACGTGTTGTATATGAAACCCATCTCCAAATTTTGAGCTCTTCCCATCCTTTTGTTTCCTCGGACTCAATGAATTTGAAATCTGCCGAACAAGCTAACTAAAAAATAGGAAAATTGGAACAGAAGTTAAATGCGAGCAGGAACGTTTATTAGCGCTTTTAAGTCTAACACATATATATAACACTATTTACAAGGTTTGAATAATTTTCTACCTGTCTCTAGTTAAATTTTTTTTGAGGCTTTTGAGATAATTTTCAACAATTAGTAAGTCATTATTCGTGTCTTTATTCCATAAAACACCTACATTCACTATTTTATTTGCGCTGGACGAAACTTCCTCATCTGCACTGAGCTGTTCTCCTGCTTCAAGAAAGACATCCTCATTTAAACTTCTCATTTCTTTGACAATCTTATCCAATATATCCACGGTTTCAATATTTCCGATGACACCATTAACGCTCATCTCGGTAACCACACGTCTCAAGTAGCGAATCTCCTGGAAGTTTTCCCACAATAGCTGAACCAGCAAATTGTAGAAATCAACATTACAAATTGTTAGGTACAGTGAAGCGTCCATGTTGTTTTTACATTCATTATAAACATAGGAGATCAATGTGTACTTTCTGTCTGCCGGGAAATCAAAGTCACCTAATCTAAGCGATTTGACTATAATATATGGTAAAGTCATTGCAAGCGGTTTCGGTAGTTCTGCCGGTTTATTTATACACGCACTTCTAATGTCTTCGAAAATGTTTGAAGATTCTGCATTCATCTTTAACTCTAGGTCTTTGTTCCTTTTCTTGTAAATGTCTAGTGATTGCTTTAGGTATCTTAAAAGATCGTAATCACTTTTAACAGCTTCCCTCAAGTAGTCAATGTGAGGTTCTAAAACCTGATCCAGTGTGGTTTGGTACCGAATCTTATTACCAATTTCTTGCATCACTTCCTCGCTAAATTTGACGTTGGAATGTGCAACTGGCTGCCTCAAAGCTTCCATTCCCGAGCCCTTGCGCAGATTAAGATTCAGCAATTCTCTGTTGCTTTTATTAATGCTATTATCTTCGTCAAATATCTTTTCCAGCAAAGTTCTTGTCTGCTCACTTATCGTTTTAGTGCTAATTGCAGAAGGTTCTGCCCGTTCGTAGACATAGTCATTGCCTGCTGTTTCCTTCAGGAATTCATGGTCCTTATTTGGAAGCTTCCTTTGAGCTCTTTGACTGTGGTTAAAAACAATTTTTTCTTTTTTTACACTAGTTCCCTCGGAGTTGTCCTGTAGCCCATTGTAATACTTGTCAATTATTTTGCTAGCATTAGTGTGCCTCATGTTTTCAACCCTTGCTCCAGCTTCGAATAGTTCTCCAAATACCTTACGTTCCTCTTCGAGAGCTTGTTCAAATGTCTTTTCATTTGAAACTCTTTCTACGTTGTGAGTTTTTCTATCTTTCAAATTGGCTTCATTCAGCAAGCATCTATGGATGCAATGTATGTATCTATAGTTACAGTTTTTTAATATAGATGATGTTCTGATCATTGTATGGCGTGTTGTACTCTTCCTTAGTTCCCTCTTCTTCCTTTACAATTATCTCTCAAGTATAGCAAGCGTTGTCACATCACAGTTTTCGGCCTTGTTCGCCTAATTACATTTTTCTGAATAAATACGTATGTATGCTGCGAGTACTAGATACTGTTGATAAATGGTAACATAAATACTCTAGATCGCAAAAGCGCATGGAAGTTGAGCAGTAATATAATTTTAGAGGAATATGGTTATTATACTCCCTGAGAATAAGTGCACATTGGATGGGAAAATTTCGTAAAAAAAACTCTTGTAAAGACAATTGTTTCCTTAATAGCTATTATATAATCCAATTTGGTTAGAGTTTTGTATGCCGATTATTAACGTTACCCAAAAATAATACTGTCATACATCGGCTTGTTCTTGTTCGGCTTGTTTAAAGAAAAATTGAACGTAATAAAGTTTTGATATAGCATCCCAAAATGTACACTTTTTATTTAATTCATCTACTCCATCGTTATTATTGTCCATGTCATTGTTTTCGCTGAATAATATTTCGTTTGGAGGTAGCTCAATAGCAATATTTTCAAAGGGTTCATACGCAATAACGAGAAATTTTTTTCCCTTCTGTTTGGTATCTGATAGCTCTAAACCAGATACAATCCTAATGAGAGGAGGGACTTTAGCCTTATCATCGCTATCGACACTATTTTCTTTGACTTCACTGCTATAATTTACCTGGATAGCCAAACCTACTGAACCGTTCTTCGGGTTTTTCACGGTAGCTATTTTACAAACAGGGATCGTACCGTTATTCTTTAAAGATTGCTTAGCTTCAATTATCTTTTGTTGTTGTCGGAAATCATGAGTTGTTTGGCCTTCTCTCCCTAGAGAACTTTTCTCTATACTGATACCACGCCTTAACACATTTAAACCATGTTTTTTACCACCCAAATGCCTTTCAACGCTGGACCACGACATGTGCATTGTATTACATAGTTTACAAACCAGTTTACCGGAATGATTCTTGTAAATGTACGGATTGGACCTTACTTGATCGTCCTTTTCATCTTGGAAAGTGTACGGGACATTTTCGCCTTTACTAAGTAATGATTCGACTTCTTTCCTTCGTTGTAAGTTAAACTGAGATTCTGAGGCTATACCACCACCTCCTTTCTTTGACCCAACGCCTTCTAAATAGTTCATTTTGAATGTATGGATGCGTTAAATGATTTGAATTTGCTGTTCCACCTGCCCTTCTTACATTAAGCTATTTGTGAGAGCCTTGCGTCTTTAGCAGATTTTTTTTTTTCATTTTTTTAGTGAGATGGGCGGTACATGTAATATTTCACCCGGTACAATGAAAATAGCAGAATGTAAATAATATTTGACTACAATAATTGAAAGGAAAACAAAATTGTTTGCCATACTATGTAAATTGATATTAATTTGGCACTTTTAAATTATTAAATTGCCTTCTACTTAGAGGGTTTTGGGATGTTCATCTGATGTAACGACATACACGCCCTTATCCTTCTCTTGGCATTTAAAGTTCTTGTTCTTCAAATCGTTCCATTTCTTATGCGGAATCGTCCAGCCACATTTTTGGGCTACCATAGCTGCAATGTCATCACAGTACCCCAAAAGAGATAAATCAAATTCTGCGTGCTTGACGGGATCACGATTAATCAGGACTTGGGGAACGTGGGAAGGAACCATGTTTACGATTTCAGACACTGGCGCTACTTTTAAACTTGTCCCAATGCAAATCAACAAATCACATTCTAAGATATCTTCGCGAATGCTCTTATGAAATTTATTTGGCAGTGCTTCGCCAAAGAATGTGATATCTGGTTTGAGAACGCCATATGAGTTAAGGATATATGGAGGCCTTTCCGACATTGAACCCTGTGATGCAGCAACACCTACTTTATTATTATATCCCTCTGGGAAATATTCTCTTCTTTTTTTGTAACAGTACGGGCATAGTGGAAGTTCGAGGTTTCTAATTTTATTAAATATCCTCTCACCGGGTAGGTTCCAATGGCAGGTAACGCAGGTGGCAGTAGCAAAAGAGCCATGGCACTGCACCAGTTTATCTGTGCTTATTCCCGCATAAGATTCCAAATTATCAATGTTTTGAGTATAATTTCTCAATAATTTCCCTTTCATTTGTAGCATCTTAATGAAACTATGCAATGGAGAATAAATTTTTTCTGGAGGTAAAACCATATTGGCAATATTATAGAAAACAGAGGGGTCGTGCATAAATATATTGTAATTGAAAACGTCTTGGGGATCATCGAGCCCCAAATGTTTGATCTTTGAATAGAACCCCTCAGAAGATCTGAAGTCCGGGATCCCTAATGAAGTTGAAACACCTGCACCAGTCAGGACCAAAATTTTTCTAGCGGTATGTAATTTTTGAATAAAATGATCAATAGTGAAAAAATTGGATAATCTTAATCTTGTACATAGAACTTTGTTAATTGCTCTTTGCAAATCTTTGATTAGACGAACTGTTTGCTTTTTTGCCAATGGGTCTTCAACATTTGTGACAGATATTGCACTTCCCAAATCTTGAACACGCTCTTGCGAGTTGATATGGACAATACTGTTGATGGTGCCGATAAGCGCTTGATCTTTAACTTCAAAGCCTAGCAACTTGATAAGATAGTAAATGTATAACGAGTTCAAATCCTCGGGGAGGTAAGTGTCTAAAAATTTGTGTGCACCATAGTATTTCAGAAACATTCGAGCATTGAGAGACTCTCGTTTAGTGAAGGAGGGACCATAGAAAATACCATTTGATGGGTTTTTACTGATTATGATTGGCCCCTTGGGCGTCTCTGGTTTCAAAACGTCATTGGACATTGACACTACTGAAGCTGCTGACACTGCCAAGGGATCCATGTCATTAGTTGGTTTGAGCTCCATCGATGCCACTTCTCCGAGCGCAGCTTTAGTGTGCCCAAGTGGATCTGTTGTGTTGGTTTCCCTCAAGGAATCCGGCTGTGCTACTTTTATCTTCTTATGTGAAGGTTCATCATTATTTATAATGTCATCGGGTTGTTTTCTGATCGCGTCTTTATCTTGTGTGGGGCTTACTGTATTTGAAACCTTATTTTCGCTAGTCTTTGATACGGCGTATTTCATATGTGGGATGGTCATCCAGCTTTAATGTGCCGATGAGGGAAAAATGGTTTGAATGTGTCTACCGAAGCGATGCCTAATTTCTTGAAATACGTGAGAATGGGCTTTACATCTCTTCACTAAATATATTTTTCTTGGGTGGTGAAAAAGACAAGTCTTTCAAACTATGCGACCTAGAAAAAAAATATTTTACCGCAACTGGCGGCCAAAGAGGACAAAGAAAAATTCCTCGTTTTTTCTCTGAGATGGGAAAGCAAGAATTTTGGCAAGAAAAGGTCCTGGCTGTCCTGGACCATGGTTGGAAGGAGTGCTAGATGTAGCTTGGAAAAGAAATGACCTATAACAATGTATCTTTTATGAGCATATGCGCATGCATATAAGCATATACATAAAAAATATATACATAAATTAAGTAAGAGTTAATTGACACATTGAGGAGTTGCAGGCTACAAGTAATACTGTAGAATTTCGTTCTGGGAGTGAGGCTCCAAGGGAGAAAGACTGCTAATAATCATTTCTTTCAAATTAGAGCTTCCGATCGGAACATCATCGCGATAGCGATACAGAAATAGCAGGCCATTTATATCATTCTTACCGAATTTTTCTTGGTAGAAATTCAGCCAATCGAAGCTATTGTTAGATATTTCGTTTAATGGGAAATTTTCAGAATACTCTTTTTCAAGGCTCTTCGTGACTACTTTCTTCAAAATTGGATCAAAGGGGGTGTCGTTTCTTGTGGCATGTAACAAAACAATGGCCATACTACCAAATAAACCGCTCGTGGTGCCAAATCTCTTAGCGAATTTGTTTAGAGAAGCAAAGCACAAAGCTAACTTTCCAATTCTGTAGTTAAATTCAAAGTCCAAAATATAATCCCTTTCGTCTTCTCTGACTTGCATGGAGTAGTTATTATAAAATTCGGTAGCGAAGTCCTCCATTGGAGTGGAGGTTTCAATCAACTTTTCGCCGAATACATCGTTATCTTGATCACTCGGATAAGCAGCAACACTCTTGGCTTCAGTTTCTTTCCGTTTGTTCATAGCGGCTGCTTCCTTCTTAGCTTTTTTCTTTTGGCTGCTACTATTTTGGCCATTATTTTGGATTTCATCTGAATTTTCATCTAAAGAATCGGACTTTCTTTTTAAGCGATCATCATGCATTTGAAAGTAAAGCTTTGATGCTTCCTTCATTGCGCGAACATACATGGGTTTGGTATAAAGTGCCTTTCCCCATTCTAACATCTCCAGATAGGCTCTTGGCGTACCTTTTCTCATACAGTATGAATGGAAATCCAACTGGTCATCTTCGAATTGTTTATAAAACTTTGGAATAGCGTTGAATCTTTTCAGCGCCAAACCTTTATATTTGCGAACAAGCCATTGGTTTTCTTTGATATCATTCGCAATTTGTTCGCTTTTATCACTTTCAACCTCTTTTTTTAGCGATGCTAAATCGTCTAATTTCTTTTTTCTATCCAGGTATAGTCTATAATAGGCTTCTGCCTGTTCTACGATGAACCAAGAAGCTTCCACAAGGTGTAAGTCCTTAATACCATTAACAGAATCATCGTTTTTGGTGAAAAGGGACGCGACTTCCACCGCCTTGTCGATATTGTTAGCCCTTAAAAAGTACTTAACCGTTTTACAGTTGATAAATCTATCCTGCAAATCAAGTTGCCTACCTTCCTCCAAAATTCCAGCCGCTGTGTCCATTAGGCCTAAGTGCTTCAGGATACGTGCCTTGAGGATGTAAAACTCAACTAAAGTTGGGGTGTGGTCAAGGGCAGCATCAATATATTCTTGGGCTTTCGGAAAATCCTTAAGGAAAAGGAAATGTTGAGACAAGTAATAATTGGTCCAAATAAAAGGAATTGGATCCTGCGTAGGATCTAATCCGGACAAATAATCAAGGACAATTTTCTCCAATAGTGGTGAAACCTTGGACTTCCTTCTTTGGTAAAGGGGTTTCACGTTGGAAAAAGTTGCTGGAACACCGCGCTCCAATTGAGGCAAAACATATTCTCTCAATTTTTTGCTGAGCTCTTCTTTGTCTTGAAGGAAAGTTAATGGAATAAATTTGGGTGGTTCGCATCTTGGATAAAATTGTTCAAGTTTTCCATACAAAGCCTTCTTCAATTTATTGTCACCTTGGATTCCCAAGGATACTTCCAGTAATTTGTAGTACTTAAAATTATCTGGATTTCTCTTGATCAGAGTTCTATAAACAATGGACGCGTCTTTCAATTGACCCAATTTCATGTAAATAGTTGCTTTTCTCTCTAATAAACCAAATTTATCAAAGACGCATGGCTCGATATCATTCAAATGTTTCAATACATTTTGTAACTTGTCTTGGTTATCACTGGCAGCTTTATACATAATGTCGTTTTTGTACATTAAACACTCGCTGTGTTCATATTTCTCGGAATCAGATATTTTTCCCTCAGCGAGTTTTTCAAACTGAGATAAAGTGTTAATAGCTTGTTGCCTCTCACCGTTCACATCTTGTGCCACAGCCAATGATGTCCAGTTGGCACGGTAACCAAGGAATGCTTCCCAATATTTTTTCCTGGACACTAAAGCATTTTTGAAATCGCCAATTTGTGATTGCAAAGTTGCTAAGTCTCTATATATTTGCTTGTTAGTGGACCCATTGTTCAAAGCTGCCGTGAACCATTTAATAGATTCTTTGTACTCTTTGGTGTTTCTCATGTAGATACCTAATACATGACAGCAGATTGGTGATGCTGAAGCGCCTTCAATTTTTCTGATGGCATTAGCCACGTAGGAAGCAGCGTCATCTTTCTCACCTACAGAATATAAATCAAGACCCTTTAAAGCCAAGGAATCAACGTGACTACCGTCTTTTTTCAAAATTGCGTCTAGCAGCTTGAGAGATTTTTTGTATTGCTTCCCTTCGTATAGTTTCAATGCCTCGAGGAACTGGTCATTTTCTTTTTTCAAAGCTATTTTAGCCGCTGGCTTGGGCTTAGTACTTCTTTTCCTAGACATACTTCGTTAGGGTCAATCGCCTTCCTCAATGGTATTTGTCTTAAACAAGGAATCTGAACATCACTTTTTAAAAAGGTTTGACTTTTGAGTGTAGAAACTTTTTCATTTTCGCTCTTTCCTCTTTACTCTGTATTATGTTCTGTTTCGACGCGGAGCAGGGTAAAAAGTGCATACGCAACCCAGCGACCTCATTAGCAAGGTCATGCAATTTGGTGGCACATTTCAGGCCTATCATGTCTCCAGTTGTACAATAATGAAAATTTAGCAGTATTCCCCCTTTAAAAGATTAAATAGCGATTATATAATCAACTCAAAGAGTTTCCTTAGCAGTTCTCTCTCAATTTTGAATTGTCGAATGTCATGGCGTTCTCGAAGCACTTTGCATACTTCAAGGAGTGGACAGAAAGAGTCTGATAATAATAATTTTTTATTGAATCCGAAGATATTCTATAATCAAATTTAACTATTATTCTATGTAAAATCTATAATTGGTTTATATGGTATACGAACGAGAATGGCGTAGGGACATGAAAGATGGTAGAATGACTAAATGAAAGCTAGAGGAAGAGCGGCAGCGAGCCACACCAATTTTCCTACTGCTTCAATGTTTGCGCTGCCTTCCATGATTAATGAAATGCTGGCAGATGATGTAATGGCTCCTGTTGATACAGCAGCAATGGAATGCTTTGATGTGATAAATGCGTTAGTAGTGGTGGTCGTGAAGGAATTTGTATAATGAATGGCACTGGATTGACTAGAATAATCTTTAGTTGAGGTACCAGAAACACTTTCTAGAGAGGCAGCTGCAGAAATATTGTCCTCAATACTGTGATTCATTACGGAAGCAGTTGATTGAACGTTACTTATAGTAGACGTTGATGCAGGAAAAGTCATAAATGCAGATTGTTTGGTGATGGTAGTGTCTTTGGGACCCGAGTAATTTGGGTTCCCAACCTCAGACTGAATGTTAATGTTTGAAGTTACTAGTGTTGTATGGCGAGTCGAGTCAGTAACTCTACTGACAATATCGGTGACGCTTGCGTGAGCTGATGCATAAGTTCTATCTAATGTGATTGGATGAGCTGAGGAAGATGAGCCGACTAAACCATTTTCACTGGCTAGAGTCGTTGGGTCTGCTGAAGTTATGCTAGGATATGAAGATTTAGTTGATTGGAATGCGTCAACTACAGAAACAGAACTTTGGGTCTTCGAATCATTGCTGCTAACTGGCATATTAGGCTTGATTATACTTGTTGCGCTTGACCTACTCGAGGAAGCCGAATCAACTGGGGTTAAAGTTACAATCGAAGAACTTGAAGTGGCCGAAATTCCTTGCTGTCTAGAAAGGCTTAGACTTTCCGACGCAATTGGAATGCCCGTGGAAGTTGATCTGGTCAAAGCTGTTGGATATACTGGGCTATTCGAGACAGCGAAAGTGCTTGGGTCTACTTGAGATCTTTGAATGGATGAGACGCTCAAATCAGCTGAACCAGTTGAGGAAACCATATCAGTTAGACTAGATGATACTGTTTGGGTATCTTGGCTGGTTGAAGTGGTTGAAACCCTTAGAATGATTGTGTCAGAGAAAGTAGCTAGATCTGTTGAAGTAGTTGGACCACTTGGTCTAGTTGAATAAACTGAGGTTGAACTGACAATAAAACTGGTTGGTTCAGATGAAGTTGAACTAACTACAGAACTAGCTGGATCAATTGAGGCGCTACTGATGATAGTAGTTGCACCGCTTGAACTAACGATGGAGCTAACTGGATCAATTGAAGTAGTTTGAGCTGTTAAAGTAGCTGAACCGTTTGAATTAGCAGAAATAGTCACAGTGCTTGAGCTAGTTGGGTAAGATGAAGTTAAACTGACAACAGAACTAGCCGGATCAACTGGAGCGGAACTGACTACAGAACTAGTTGGATCAACTGAAGTAGTTTGAACGGTCGAGGTAGTTGAGTCAGCTGAAGTAGTTGGGTCTGCTGAAGTTGAACTGATAACAGAAGTGGTTGGGTCAACTGAAGTAGCAACGTCACTTGAGCTAGTTTGATCAACTGAGGTTGAAATGACTACAGAAGTAGTTGGGTCAACTAAAGTAGTCACAGCGCTTGAACTAGTTGGATCTGCTGAAGTAGCCACGTCACTTGAGCTAGTTGGATCTGTTGATGTGGTTACCTCGTCAGAGCTTCTTGTACGATACATACCAGCAACACTTGATGAGGCATGTGGACCAACTGTTGTAGTAGACTCAATTAAAGATGTAGAGTCCGTGGAAGTGGAAATCACGACAGAGATATTTAGACTTGTTGAAGTAGTAATATCGTTTGAAC
>ERZ794947.180-NODE-180-length-14116-cov-63.181139_pt1 | contig 14116 bp, 9 predicted proteins | sample MGYA00511908_ERZ794947 | MGnify/ENA primary metagenome ERZ794947 (study PRJEB30137, sample SAMN04331400) | food metagenome | isolation source: control ferment replicate 2c | study: EMG produced TPA metagenomics assembly of the Comparison of meta-barcoding and...
AAAATGAATAGGTATTTGTTTGAGAAAAAAGTCTGGAATAATGAAGAGTTTTTCTTCGACGGGATTGACTGTGAATGGTTTTTTAGCCACTTCTTCTACCGCCTTCTATCTGCAAAGAAATCTATGTGGCTTTTACCATTGAATGTGGAACTATGGCCATATATTAAAAAAGCGCAATTATCCCGTGGTGACGAGGCTTCAGTGACAAATGAGAGTTTCTGACTTTGGATTCTAAACTTTGTACTTTATGAGATCTAAATCTACCTACCATTTGCACACTGTAAAAGGTTGGTCAGCACCCTTATAGATTAATCTTATGCGCACGGCGTGGCTGCGTCCAGAATAGTAATATATTTATAGAAAATCCGAACGCTCAATTCTCAAACTATTAATCTTACCATGCATTGGCTACAACCAGAAAATGAGTATCAAGTGGTAGATGACATGAAACATACCATTCAAAAAGTCGCGTTGGTAAGACTTAAGCCAATCACTTTGTGCCTGCCGCGAAACATCTACTTTTGATAAGCAAGACAATGGAGCTTTTCATGTTTGCTATTTCCTTAGACAAAATCACCAACGAACTCACTGTATTCAATACACATATATCAGTCCCTGTGCAAGGCATCGATGTAATAGACATTATGTCTCATGAAAGATTGGGTAGAATTTTCTTCGTAGGCCAAGCCACTGGCCTGAATATCTGGGAGTTGCACTACTCAGCTTCCGACGACTGGTTCAATAGCAAATGTAGTAAGGTCTTTTTCTTCACATATATTGTTAACCAATGAATTCTTCAACAGTGTCAAGTTTAAAGCAATTAAAATTTAAATTGGGAAATAACTGTTAGTTAGTTTTCCTAAAAAAATTAATGACACCATATATATACATATATGTGGTGATTTTGATTAGTTTGCTCAACGCGAGCTGATAGAAAATACTGGGATGGCAACAATGATAGTTTTCATAGGTTTTTCATCGGTCCTAGCTTTTCAAGATTAAATAACTGGAACTGAGTATATTTTGGTATGCTTTCGACACATATGCGAGCTCGTATTCCACTTATTGACTGACGTGTTCTCATGATCTGTTGGCAATTTATTTACGAGACCCTTCTCAGAAAGAAAAAGGCAAATTTGGTGAACCACACTCTTTCTGCTACATCGGTAAAGTCATTATTGATGGCAAATATATCGACCCGAGATTTGGTTTTCGATGGTAACACATAAATGCATATCATTTGTCACTTTCCCTAAATTTGGCATTTTCGTAAGGCACCAATATATTTTTGAAAATATACCAATACTGACGCATCTTCGTATTATCTGTAAGAACAATTTATTTAATATTTACGATAAGTAAATCACTAACAATTTAATATGGTTTGAGCATATCATTATCTTCTGTTGCTACATACGTTTCTAGGGTCTCTCGCGCACATGATATTTTCCCTATTGGTTCATAATGGGAGCTTTTTTTTTTTGACTCATACTTTGAAAGTGCTCTGAGCGTTGATAAAAGATTGATAAACAGTCATCGATATAAAAATAGCATGGAAGAGGTCTTGCTGAGACTCCCCTCCCTCTGAAACTGGAAATAGGCCTTTTAGTAAGAATAATTATGGCGAATTTAAATAAATTTGGGCAAGAGGTTGGTGCGGACGTCGAAGGCTGGGCAACAAGGGCCTTCCCAGAGAAAGTTGTATTGAAAGGTAACACCTGTAGACTAGAACCTCTAGATAGTGAAAAACACGGCTCGGAACTTTTTAGTGCCTATAGGAAAGCAGGCCAAGAATTATGGACATATGTACCAGTGGGACCATTCAATGACTTGGAGGAATACCTAAAATTCATCAAGGAACTTAGTGAAACTAAAAATATTGTGCCTTTCGCAATTATTAATGAAGAGACTGAACGCGCCGTTGGTACTTTAGCCCTAATGAGAATTGATCAAGCAAGCGGTTCGCTTGAAGTTGGGTATGTCATTTTTTCGCCAGAATTGCAGAAGACGATTATTGCAACAGAAGCCCAATTTCTTCTGATGAAGTATGTATTTGATGTTTTACAATACAGGAGGTATGAGTGGAAGTGTGATAGTTTAAACGGGCCATCTCGTAGGGCGGCGATGCGTTTGGGATTTAAGTACGAGGGTACCTTTCGACAAGCGATGGTTTATAAGGGTCGAACTAGAGACACCCAATGGTTTTCAATAATTGACAAAGAATGGATATACATTCGTAAAACATTCGAGCAATGGTTAGATAAAGGAAACTTCGAGAATGGTAGACAGAAGAGAGGGTTAGCTAATATAAGAGAAAATCTCCTAAGCTGAAAAATCCATTTTCCCTTATAAGCAGGATATATATTTTTATGTATATATAGTAAAATCTGGGCCTATACGTGTCACTAAACACCAGCGTTGAAGCTGTCATTATTTTTGGCTCTTATTTCAATTAACATTATGAAACTTCGCGCTCACTTTACTGCGATTCGCGTTATGTCATTCATAGTGCAACTATTAGAAAACACTACATCTTGCGACAGTTTATTACCACACTATCGCCAAAGTCATAACGAAAAAAGGGCTACTTTCCTGTTCTGAACTATTCCCTTTCTTTTTATATTCACATTATATCATTATTTATAATTTTCCCAATTCATCCTTCTTCGCATCTCTCTTGTTTTCTCACTATCAAGTATATACAAGCATCTGATCTAATTTTTTCAACGCTTATACTCAAGGGACAAATATGACAGTCTTATTATGGTGACGGGTATGTAACTTAAATGGGACCTGATTTACTAACCTTAATTTAAAAGTGACGATTCGCATCGACTCTGACCCTCGCTCTAAGAAACAAGAATCTATTTTATTGAAAAGCAAAAGAGTTTAGACTCCAATATTTCTCATTCGACATAAAATATATAATACTCTTACAATGATATCAACTCCTTTTCTTGTGACAACATCTCAACAGAGAGAATTTATTTCTGTACTTATAATTCACGAATACGCAGAGACTCGAGATAGTGAGAACTGCATAACAAAATACTAACCTTCTTTTTTTAATTTTAGTGGTTCAGCACATATGTCCGCACTTTGCAGATTTTTTACTTTAACTACAAGAAGAAGCAAACTCAAAATCAAAAACGGGTCAGTTTTCTTGCGGGAGTTGTCAGTCATCTACTGCAAAGCCAATCACAAGTTTATCCTTATTCCCGAGTTGTTCTTTGAAAACTCCGAAATTTTCCGCTGCAAAAGGAAAGAGGAAAAAGGTAATACCTTATAGAGGGGGTTGAGGGTCCAATTTTTGCTACTCTTTCACTTCTGCAAGATGTTTCGAGCGAATGCCGAGAAGGCAAAAAAGTTGCCTTGGCTTGTAACGTTAATATCATGCAGCTATTTTTTGAAAAATTGAACTTTTAGAACCGCTTTCAAAGTTAGGGGTATATAAACGGTGCTCATATGTTATGATCTCGGGATAATGGTCAGGATTACAGTTTAATTTTGTTCTCTTATTTCTTGGTCTTTAAGTTCCCAAATTTTGTAGCTTTCCTAATAAAGGTATTTTTAGGGCGACGAAATATTATCGATATGCAGCTGTTTCCTTTTCTACCGTTGGCTTTATCTTTGGCCCATTCCCTCGCTGTTTCTGGTTCTTCTGTAAGTTCTTATGTCCAGTTTCCGGTCCAAAAGTTGGCAAGCATTCCAAATATAGCCTTGCAGTATACATCTGGTATTTTTAAGAGAGGCGAGGCTTCTAATTCCACATTGGTACATGAAATAGGTCTGTATGCTGTCAAAATGGAGATTGGAACTCCTCCCCAAACCGTGTATCTTCAGTTGGATACCGGCTCTTCAGATATGTATGTTAATGACGCTGATAGCGCCTACTGCGAATTGTTGTCTGATGGGTCAGACTACGTCTCAACTGATAATTACGAGCTCACGGCAACATTCAGCGAGCTTCCTTCTAGCACGGTCTCGGCAGAAGCTTATAATACTCTCTGCTCCTACTGGGGTGCATTCAGCCCCAGTAACTCCTCCACTTTCAAGTACAATGACACTTTTTTTGATGAGACTTATGGCGATGGTACGTATTATGAAGGTACGTATGGAACAGATGTTGTCTCTTTAGGTGATATTACGCTAAAGAGTTTCTCTTTTGGGGTAGCCAATAATACAGAAAATCAAAACGGGATTCTAGGTATATCGCTTCCTGCTGGAGAATATACTGACGCACTTGAAAATGCCTATAATATAACACCTTTTGAGTATAGAAACTTTCCAATGGCATTGAAAAGCTACGGAAAGATCGAGAAGATGGCATATTCCTTGTTTTTGAATGAGCCTGAAGCACATTTTGGCAGCATCTTGTTTGGTGCTGTCGACAAAAATAAATACTCGGGACAGCTCTACACATTACCTATGCTGCAGGCATTCAATACACTCGACTCTCTGGGGCCAGGAATGTTTGTCACTGCGCAGAGCGTTGCAATTTCGGATGGTTTTTCTGGAAACAAAACTGTTTCTGAGATCCAGTTCCCAGTATTGTTTGATTCTGGCACAACCTATTCTACTTTACCTACAGAAATAGCAGATTCGATTGGAAAATTTTTTGACGGAAAGTACAGCTCTGACGATCAAGGTTACATCGCTGATTGTTCAAAAATGAATAATACTCTATTATCTATTGATTTTGGGGGATTTAATATCTCTGCAAATATATCTAATTTCGTGACACGGACCAAGGATCACTGTCTTTTAAATATTGAAGCCACAGACTCGGGATTCGTGTTAGGGGATGCTTTCCTCGTCGACGCATATGTCGTCTATGATTTAGAAGACTACGAAGTTTCTATTGCTCAGGCTAGCTTTAACAGTCAAGGGGAAGACATTGAAATTATCTCCAACAGTATTCCAGGTGCTATACCAGCCCCTGGATACTCCAGCACATGGGTGTATACACCAGATAGTCCCATAGGAACAGGAGATTTTCTTAATATGAGCTGGACCTCATATTCAGACTATTCGGAATACCAAACTTTACTCTCTGCTGCAACTGCAAGTAGTAGCAGCAGCAGTAGCAGTTCAGACCAAACAACTACGAAAAAACGGAACTCCGGTGACAGAATACAGCAATCATTTTTTTCCTTTTCGCTAATACCTCTTCTATCTTACATCCTTTTGTGAGATTTCCCTAAAGAAAAAAATATTTACACTCTATTGAGTTTCTTTTTTGAAAAATTGGTATATAAAAGTTTAAGGTCTGCTATAACCTGAGTATTACTATGGTAATGATCTCTGGCACAATTTATAAGTTTTGTAATTTATTGATCATTTTAGATACCCCGTTCGGAATAAAAAGGGAAAAACAATAAACCATAGCCAGAGGCATATTCCGTAATAAAAGTTAATATAATATTAAATTGATGGAATATATAGGTTCAACATATAAGGGTCAGTCCAGTTCTTTTTCTTTAAATTTAAAGGTAATTTCAAAAATGTGGTACGCGAAATGTTTCACGAAAGGAGATCATGTAGTAGTAACTCTACATCCACGAGTAAGTAAGAAATCCGGCTCTTTACGCAAAAGAACCACTTCTTCCGTCAACGAAATAGTAAAACTATATTGAAACACTAAAATGTTAATAGCTCTTCTGGAGGCGTTTCGATCCATCTTTTTTTCTCTTATTATTTATTTAGTCAGCCAAGAAGATGCTGGTTTTCGAGTATAGCAAAACCCTTCTGCATTCAAGTACGCCTCCAAAATACTTCCATCTGAGAGCTACGTGTTTTTCTTTTTTGGAAGCAAGGTTTTATTGAACCATGTGCTACCATCGCTATATATGCATTCATTACTGCGCGGCATTAGGTTCATCTGGTTTTAGTAGAAATTAACGCCTTTTCCTACTAATGTCATGATATACTCATATACTTATTGGGGCTCAATCTATTTTAAGTGTAGCCAGCCTAGGTAGTTTTTCCATGAAATGCTTTCATTCTCAATCATCCATAATTAGTTTATGAGCCACCCCCCGCTCCCACCATAGAATTGAGTGTTAGTAATGTTATTCATACTAGTTTCTCAGAGATCAATGAAAAGCAAAAATGTATTACTTTCAAGACTATCAAATTTGTAGGTTCGCACGCTAGCGAACATTACTTTTTAAAATTGTTTCAAGTTTCTATTCTCAGAGATGCAAGAGAAAGGTAATTTAATAATACAGAAACAGAGTACTGGAAAAATATTATCAATTTTTGCCCGACGTAAAGAACCAGCACTTTCTTCTCTTTTTGACCTCAAGGAATATATTCTGAATTTTCAATCATTACTACCTTTTACCTTTCTGGTTTCTGAATTGTCTAAAGTAACAAACATGATGCAGAATCGAACTGCGTATACGTGATAAGCATTAAGCTTATTGAACAATGCGACATCGGCTCGTCACCACTAATTGTAACGGATAAGATAAATGTCCTTTCCATAAACATTCTAGGGCGCATTCTGTATACACCATATTAATATAGAAAAGATTAGCGGTTACTGCATTACTTGTTCTCTGTTATTTAATCAAAGAGTGGTGAGAATGAGGATTTTAGTTGAAAAAGGTAAGATATGACAAGAGCACCAACGGATCTGAAAAAGAAAACTTAAATGCCTTTTTTTCAATTTGTTATCATCCATCTACGTCATGGAGGCCAATCTGAAAAATATTGGAACCAGGTTACGGACATTATCGTTCAGAAAATTTCTTCCGCGATAGGGCGGAGTAGAAATTTCAATTCCTTGATAAGGGTGATTTAACTATGTTGAAGATTGTATCAATATCTTCTTATGCAATCGAGGAGTGATTTAACGATATGCGTAAGTGGCTGTCTTTTCTTCTTGAGAAATTCCTATGGAAAAACCCTTTATGATAAAGTAATGACACTTATTAGATTATGTTGATCTTAATTAACTTACTCTTTTGATTCGACGAATAGTGTTTTTAGCATGAGGGTGAAGATGCTATCGCTGCTATTTTGCTTAAAAATATGGCCAATGGCATAATTAGTCTCTGTTGAAAACCAAACAGCGTGCAAAATTTGATAGTAAAACAGGATTATCACAAAATTATTGCCAACACTGGCTAAATTTGCAAATGATATGGGTTATCTTTATATTTTATCGTAATTCTGCTATACGAATGTAGTGGTGTTTTTCAATGGTCGGTGTAATGATAGCATATAGCATTAAATTCATTTATATATGGTAGCTATGTGGCATTATATTCTTTATGGGATTTGAAATGGAGCTCAGATTGGCAGACCATCAAGTAGTTATGAGAATCAAAGACGTTGTGTTATTAGGGCTATCATTGACATCAGTGGAAGCCACGCCAGTTAAAAAAATATGGAAACGGTTTTTAGCCAGTATACCAAGTGAAACCCAAACAGTAAACACGACTACTTTTGTATATCCTCAAACGCAGTCAGGCGAACTATTCCCGATGGATATGTGTAAAGGTATTACGTTAGAAGATGCCACGATAGACCAATTACAGGGTTACTTTGATAAAGGTCTCCTTACGTCAGAGGATGTTGTGCGCTGCTACCTGGACCGGTATTTCCAACTGAATTCGTATGTCAATGGTATATTGCAGGTCAATCCTGATGCTATTTCAATTGCTCAGGAGAGGGATCGTGAGCGGGCAGCAGGAGTAGTTAGAAGTCCATTGCATGGAATTCCATTTTTAGTTAAGGATAATTATGCTACAAAGGATAAAATGGACACTACTTGCGGTTCATGGATGCTTTTAGGTTCAGTAGTGCCACGAGATGCTCATGTTGTATCCAAATTAAGAGATGCTGGCGCTGTATTGTTTGGTCACTCCACATTAAGTGAATGGGCAGACATGAGATCATCAGATTACTCTGAGGGCTACTCCGCTAGAGGTGGCCAAGCACGTTGTCCTTTCAATCTTACTACCAATCCAGGAGGTAGTTCATCTGGTAGTGCCAGTTCTGTAGCTGCCAATATGATCATGTTTTCGCTAGGAACCGAAACTGATGGTAGTATTATTGATCCAGCGATGAGGAATGGTGTTGTTGGTTTTAAACCCACTGTTGGTTTAACCTCAAGGTCTGGTGTAATTCCAGAGTCCGAGCATCAGGATTCTACTGGACCTATGGCTAGAACTGTCCGCGACGCAATATATGCTTTCCAATATATGTGGGGGGTCGATGAGAAAGACGTGTATACCTTGAATCAGACCGGTAAAGTTCCAGATGATGGTGATTACTTGAAATATTTAACTGACAAAAGTGCTCTGAAAGGTGCAAGATTTGGTTTGCCATGGAAAAAGCTTTGGTCATACGCCAAAACCGATGAAATTCCTAGACTTTTAGAAGTCATTAAAGTTATTGAAGACGCAGGAGCTACAATTTATAATAATACCGACTTTGGAAATTTGGATGTTATTTCAGATAATGGCTGGGATTGGGACTTTGGACCAGCAAATGAGAGTGAATTCACTGTGGTGAAAGTTGACTTCTATAATAACATTAAGTCCTACTTGAACGAATTAGAAAACACAAATATACGCTCCTTAGAGGACATTGTTGCATATAACTATAATTTCACCGGTAGCGAAGGCGGATACAATAATACTCATCCTGCTTTTTCATCTGGTCAAGATTCCTTCTTAGACTCTCTTGCGTGGGGAGGTATCAAGAATGCGACCTACTGGGAAGCTGTAGAATTTGTTCAAAGAACCTCCAGAGATGAAGGCATTGACCATGCACTTAACTACACCGATCCTAACACCGGTGAAAATTTTAAGCTGGATGGTCTTTTGGTTCCAAGTGGTTTGTCAATCACATATCAGCAAGCCGCTAAAGCTGGTTATCCGATGATAACATTACCGATAGGTGTAAAAAAGGCTAATGGCAGACCTTTTGGTCTTGGTATAATGCAATCTGCTTGGCAAGAACCTCAGCTGATCAAATACGGCTCAGCCATTGAAGATTTATTAAGTTACAAATGCAAGCCACAGTATTATGAATATGTGGCAAAAAATATCCCCGTTATATGAGAGCTAAAACGAATAGTTCTAATTTTCACAATTCCAATAATACGCTTATCTTTTTGTTCGTTTTTCACTGTCTCTGCTGATTTTATTGATAGTATGTATCATTTCCCAAAACTTTATATCGTCACTATTGTATCATATATGTCCTTTTTCAGTACAGAAAATATAATTTATTATTTTATTTCAACTCTAAATATATATAAGAGTACTTAAAATGTGTGTATTGGTTATTTGATACATTTAATTATAATTTGTTCGGCAAAAATGATTTCCACTTGAACAGTGGTTTCTTAGTTAAAATAATTTAACACTCCAGTGGCAGCAAGGATGGTATTGTCTAACAAATAAGTACTAAATTTGTCTGATTTTATATTTATGAGACGATTTACAGGTTAATGCCGATAATACAGCGTCACTATATTAACTTGTGGACTCCATATAATATTTTAGGGTTTACTGAAGTGTAGCTGCTACACACCTTAATTTAATTCTGGCTGAGGTTTAACTATTCGTAAACACTCTAGTACACAGAAACTGCCGCATAATATCGTAATAAGTAACGAAACTTTAAAGAAAGCCTTCGTTGATCCCTAGATACAAAAGTAACTACCGCTGACTTTTACGCTAAACTTAACTACTCTCTCCCTGACGTCTTACCATTTCTATATTACTAAAATGTCCTTGTGACATATTCGTAGTGGATTCCCTTACCAACTTTATTATATTATATAACCTATACTGATCTCGAATAAAGCGGACTGTAATGTCATCTCATTTTTCAATATTTTATCCTTCCTGTTTTTCCGTTGTTCTTCCGATATGCGTTTACATGGCTACAGAAAATAATTCGAGTACAAGCTTCGAAGCTTCTGGCAAGTTTTGTACTGTGCTTGGCAATTCTTTTAACAATTATAACAACGTACTCTTCAACAACCCAGTCGAGGGTGCTTCAAAAATGCAATGTACCAGAGTGAGTCCTTTATCACTTTACCCTCAAGTATTGAACTCACCTCCTTGTGAGGTTTTCTCTTACCAACACATCCTACAAAACTCAATATTGTATGAGAAATCGTCATATACAAAGGTTATTTTACAATGATACACATCTCTGACATAATTATGATCGAAACAATTTTTATGAGTGTCTCGTTTACTTTTCATAATATGTTGCATTAATAATAAGAATCAAAAGTATGGGATTATTCACGAACTCATCTACACATAATTAAATATACGCCTCACAACAGCCAGAACGCCAATCTTGTGTTTTCATCTTAAGCCACATTCGATCTCTTTCCCGTCAAACAAAAGTACCCTTTTCTTGACTAAGAGTCCAACAAATAATAAAGCAATAGCAAAAGAAGAAATCAAAAATAGCGCCCCTCATACAATTTGAGAACCTGGCATTGGATATGCGATCAAAGGAACGTAGGAACTATCTTTATTCGCGATTGAACAATATAAGGAATACCAACCGCAACAGCTGCTCAATATACCAAAGTATCCTCCTGCCATTGATACATTAGTGCTTTGTGTGAAAGAACCGATGCATAACATTAAGAACGTCAAGTCCAGAAAAAGTAGCAATAGAAATATCCCCCAAGTGCTCTTCATGGAACAGACCATGACCAAGAAATTGAATACTGTCCATCCTGCTAGGTAAAATCCCAGCACATTTTGCAGTGCTTGAGGATCATCGGCATATGCTTTAGTCACACCGAATTGTTCGAGGTTGAGGCACCCCCAACTAATCCAAAAACCCCCAAATGAGCCAAAAACTGTCATACAAAAGGTGTCTCCGACGCAGAAGGAGAGAAGTCCCGAAAGCAAAACAACAGCCCCACCAAAGATAAAGGATGCGTTCAATAAATAAAGGTTGGTGACCCCGCGCACTCTTGCATTGACCAACCCTAATGTTAAGCACATAAATGAGAAAGAAGCTAACCCTAGTGGGAGTGGATTGGCGAAACCAACTTGTCCTGGTTGCTCTACAGGCGTTCCAGGTCCTAGGTCTTCCAAATATGTATTCGTGTCACTCTTTTTAAAAAGTCTGCCCCCAACCATGATATATTCACCTACAGACTCAAAGTGTTCGCAGCTAGGTTTATTTTTGTTTTCATTCGACATTTGTGGGGGTATTTCCGCATTTTGAGATTGTACTGTTTCTCTCATATTGCTTTGAAGTGAGGATCCAGAAGATATGGGTTCCATCTTAAAAGTTAACTTGTTATGCACTTGTACGAGAGTTTTTCCTTCTGGATAAGCTGAAATTTACTTTATGGAACAAATTTTCGACCTTTTTATATGCGCCAACTTTGATCTGTTTTGGCTCTATTTGATGAATTAGCGTATTCGGAATTCCATTTCACTTGATTCTAAGCGCATTATGGACAAGAGAGAATGCTCCTTGGAGAATTGTCACTTGCTTGCCCCTTTGCAATTACTCTTGGTCTGCCTCTTAGAAAGAAAGAAGAGAAGGAAGCCAAAAAAAAAAAAAAGGAATAAAAGCATAATTAGTCATACCATTTGATTGTGGGGGCGGGGGTAAAGCATATTTTTAATTGATATTAGATTCATTATTTTCATCCATTATTATATTTAGCTTTTAAGCTTTGCAGCAACAATGAGGTGGTTTTATGCCGTGTTTGCTTGGAGGCGGGAGTGCCTGGAAGAAAATTCATTTACCAACTCTTTCTCCGTGTGGTTGTTCGAACTTTTCTCTGTCTGTATACAATTGAAGAAGAAAACTTTGGAAGGGTGGGCAGGCCAATCTTTCTGCGTAGCACTGTAGATATATCGCAGAGGTAATATAATATTGTGAACTAATATTTCTTTCTATTGCACCAACTAGAGAGATAAACACATTCTCGGAAACAATGGCCATTGGATGTTCAAGTTTAGAAGGAAGTAATTTCTTATTATTCCTACAGTCAATGAAAACACATAATCGTCCCATACCATTAGGGCGATTTAGCATAAAGCATATTCCTAACTCCTAATCATGCTATGTTATCTAGCACTAAATTCATACTAAAAATACATATATATCAAACTAAGTCCTTATTTCAACTATAAAGAGTATTTTTTTTTTCTGTATTTTGCGTATATACATCAATTATCTGTACGAAGTTAAAAACTGTAGTACAGCGACATAGAAAAAAAAAAGCTTCTGTAGGCTTCTGTTATCAAATGTCATAATAATGAGAAATTGGTTTAAAAATATCACCTTCCCATTCAGGGGTGATAATTATAGTACTACCTACATCTCCAAACATATGAAATTTTGTAAATCATAAGTCTTGCCCTTGAACAATAAAGCACCATATCTGTTTGATTTACGCCAAAATGTTTCAACTTCATCAGTTAATTCCCGAGCCTCATCAACAGAAAAATTGAAAGGATTGCAAGTATTAGTAGAGACTAATTTTTTTTTTGCTTTCGTAGCTTGTTGCTAAATACATCAACTAAAATGACGTCACCGCCACCAAACGCGCGCGATTTCGACATTTAATAGCCCCACGGTCCTGTCCTAACCGCAATAACAGTAAAATCCATAGTTCCAAAGTGGACCTCAGCCAACCTATCAGAACGCAACTGAGCAGATGAAGGTGCTACACAAGCTTTCTTTGTATTTTACTTGGAATTTCAAGAAAATCTTCTGGGGACAAATATAACTTCACAAGGCACCATCAATTGGAGAAGTAGCGGAAACGCCATATATTGGCAAAGGTTATATATTTTCTTTCCTTGGATTCGTCAGGATAGCGGCTGGGAACACAGGTTCAATAGCAACACGGTCACCAGTTTCGTCTTTCTGTCAGCGTCATCAACTTCGGTGACCCGTCCGCTTGATTCATGACCAAAACAATTAGCGGTTCCAATTTGTATTTATCAGTGCCACATACACTAGTAGCCTTGGTTACCAGGCTTAACATAGTATCGTTGTCAATGCTAAGAGTCAGTCTTTGTTCAATGTCGCAGGCTTTTCTTAGAATAACCGTGCAGTTACTATTTTAAGCCATGTTTTTCTACCCTCTTTTCAGTAATGTCCCTTACGCTTTGTGTACTTCTTTTATAGCATTGGTATCATGTTGGACTACTTGATATGCTGATGTTGTATGTTAAGTATTCATTATACAGAGGAGCGGAAAAAGTTGAGGTAGAGGTGTTATGTGACCGGAGAAAGGAGATAGGGACCGGAAATGAAAAAAAGAATAGATTATTATGAGCCTTAAATGTGGAAGGGAAAAGAAGAACTAATTTGTTCAATAAAAACGACAGTTTCCTGAACGAGACTCGTTCTTTATTTTATTCCGCGAAGAACCGATGTATGCTGAAGCTGTACGTGGCTTGCAACTTGCCACTTACCAGAAATTGACCCCGAGAACTTTATTTTCTGCACCCGTGTGCCTAAAGCTTACTTTCCTGCAGGGCGATTGAAAACAAGAAATCGTGACGTAATGTAGCGTGGGGTATTTGTACCTTTCCCGGTGCCTGTGTGATTTTTGCCTTGTGCCTGAGTCTCTTTACCCCGCGTTACCCCACCATATAGTCACCATCTCCTTGGCGCAGACTTAGAATGGCTGCAGGATGAGTTCAACAATCACTCCTTTTTGATACCGTTTTCCTGTATTTTAGCTCGCCACTTTTCATTTAATACTCTCCACCATAATACGTCATTTTATAAACTTTTTGCACAGGCATGAACCAATAAAGCCTGTGTATCTGTCGTGGATATATGAGGTTGGATACCTCGTATATTCTTCTGCTGTGGTGGATGAGGGCATTGCAACCTCTCGAATAATTAAAAATCACTCTTTGTGTTTCCGAGTGAACTATGAACAATCATGTTCTAGGGGGGGAGAAGGTTACAGCCGTTGCAGACCCAAAGTTCCAAATTTCATTTATTTTTTACATATAAATAGCCAACATTTATTATCCAATTGTTAAGATTTTCACTTTGTCTAGATCTTTCCCTAGATCTTCAATAAAAATAAATAAAAATAATCAAAGAAAAGGAAAAGGAAAAAGAAAAAGTAACA